>ERZ857969.2946-NODE-2946-length-18202-cov-11.384416_pt1 | contig 18202 bp, 13 predicted proteins | sample MGYA00519864_ERZ857969 | MGnify/ENA primary metagenome ERZ857969 (study PRJEB31778, sample SAMEA3449382) | human gut metagenome | biome: human gut; feature: human-associated habitat; material: faeces | place: United Kingdom | collected 2010/2012 ... | reverse complement strand
TGAAATCAAGCACTTCTTCGAGCAGTACAAGGCTCTGGAGCCGGGCAAGGAAGTCATGCCGGGCGATTACTGGACCGGTGCCGAGAAGGCCGAAGCTGAAATCGCGGCCGCTCGCAAGCGCCTCGCCGAATCCGAAGCTGAGTGATTTCGCCCCTTTCTAGGTAGCGACTTTACGTGAAAAGCCCGTTGACGTATGTACTTACACATGTCAACGGGCTTTTCGCGTATCCAAACGTCCCAAAACCTCCAAATACTGGAAGAAAACGGATAAAACCATACCCTCCAAGTGTCCGGATTCCTCCAGCGAGTGGAAGAAATAGCCCGCAAGCGGGATACACTCATATCACACGCGCATATTCGCTGGGGCCGCTATAGTGGAACACGTAATTCACGACATGCGAACAGTATTCGCAGAATTCAAAGCCCGCTGGCTGGCGCGGCAGTTCTATGTCGGTACCCCTAGGCGTAGGCGGACGTGAGACTCCGTCGAGGCCCATCCCGTGGGAAACCGGCGGGATGAACCCATATACCAGCTATGTTGATTCAAATACTACTCATAGCCATTTCCGTATCTATGGACACGTTCGCCGTTTCCATCGGCAAAGGCCTCACCATCAAAAAACTGCGCGGCCTCGACGCGTTCAAAACCGCCCTCTGGTTCGGCGGATTTCAGGCGCTTTTCCCGCTGCTCGGCTATTTCGCCGCGTCCACGTTCAGTAAATACGTGACCGCCGTCGACCATTGGATTATTTTCGGTCTGCTCGCCCTCATCGGCGGCAACATGGTGCGTGAAGCATTCGAAGAGGACGAGGAAAACGCCAAGGAAACCGCCGATTTCGATTGGAAACACATGCTTCCGCTCGCCGTGGCCTGCAGCATCGACGCATTCGCCATTGGTGTCAGCTTCGCATTCATGACGCTGAACATTTGGATTTCAGTGATCATCATCGGCATCACCACAGGCCTGTTCTCCGCAGCCGGCCTGTATATCGGCCGCGCATTCGGCTCGCACTGGCAGAAACCCGCACAGATCGCGGGTGGCGTCGTACTCATTCTGATCGGTGTGAAAGTACTGCTGGAACATCTCGGATTCCTCGCATAACAATCGCAAGTCAGATAAAAACAGATATACAAACCACAGCAAAAGCCCGTAATCACACATGATTACGGGCTTTTGCATTACGAATTATTGTAAAAAGATTGCTTTCCCACAATTGAAAGAATCGCATTACCAAAGTATGACGTTCGCATACGATGCAAGGCCGATCACAATTCCGGAAATCATAACCGGCAGCAGCGCGATGCCGATCCACGGATTCTTGGATTGTGGATCGGGATCGGCATTACGATTCCACCAATACGAGCACGCATCGAGCGCAACGATCAGCAACAGCGACACGATCACGGAGACAGTCCACGCCGGGCTCACGGCAAACTCGGCGGGAGCCGCGTTTTCGCCGGAACGAATCGGCAGCAACGTTGACAAGAAACACCAGCCCGCGCTGCCAATCATGGCAACGCCTTCCACAACATTGTGCGACAGCGAACGAATCAGATGCGTACGGTTTTCACGTGCCATCTGGCGCCCGAACGAAACCACAATCAGCAGGATCAGCAGACCGCCAACACCGGCAATCCAGCCTTCCTGCATCCAAAACGTGTCTTCGTTGCCCAAACCAGCGGGGAAAATCGCACGTCCAAGCATCACCGTCGTGGCACACACCACGGAAAGCAAGCCCGCAACCACGGAAATCACATGACCCACAACACCATCGCGGAACGGGTTGAACACGGCAAGCAGCGCAATCATCACCACGGAAGCCACAACGGTGAACGACACGATTGCAGGCTCTTCCGTATTCCCATAGGAAATGCCAGGAATCAGCGCAAGCACAACCAGCACCACATATGCGGCGATTTGGACGGCAAACACCTTGCCGAACGAGGCTTTCTGAGTCGACTTGACGGCAGCTTTTTCAGAGGCGGTCATTTCGTCCCCTTTTCATGTTTTTCCATAATGTGGTCATTACGTATGCAATACCATTAAATGTAGCCGCAAGTGTCCACATAGTTCAGATAAAATTAGCGAAACGCCGATAACACACAACAAGAGTACAATCGCGGCAACGATACAAACCAGTACAAGAGGCAAAGGGAGCTGACGTGACGGATCTGACGCTTATGACGTTCGCTAGCGACCCAGCTACCGTGCTTCCTTCTCTGGCGTTGCTTTCCCACCGTGTGCGCGTGCTGCCGATGGATGCGGCGAGTCTGGTGAAAATGCCGGAAAGCACCATTCTTTTCCTTGACGCGCGAGATGACTTGGCCACGGCGAAAACGCTGTGCCGCCTGATTCACGCCTCCGGACTTTCCACGCCAATCGTGCTCATCCTCACCGAGGGCGGATTCACCGTGGTTAATTCGCAGTGGGGCATCGCCGACGTGGTAGTGGCGTCCGCCTCTCCGGCCGAGGTCGAGGGACGTCTTCGCTTGGTGTCGGAACGTGGCAACTCGCCGATCAACGCAATGTATGGTTCCGGTGAATCGGGCGTACAGAACGAAGACGGCATGATTCACTCCGGAGACTTGGTAGTGGATACCAACGGCTACACGGCAAGTCTGCACGGGCATCCAATCGACTTGGCATACAAGGAGTTCGAGCTCCTCAAGTATCTCGTGCAGCATCCGGGGCGCGTGTTCACCCGCGCGCAGCTGCTGCAGGAGGTGTGGGGCTACGACTATTACGGCGGCACCCGTACGGTTGACGTGCATATCCGTCGCCTTCGCGCCAAGTTGGGCGGCGAATACGAGCATGTGATCGGCACTGTGCGCAATGTCGGCTATCGTTTCGACCCTCCCGAAGAGGAAGAGAGCGAAACTGCAGCTAAGGATGCCGCGGCCCGTAACGCTTCGAACGAAGGCTGATTTTCTTACTATCCGCTTGTTTTTCAGACGATTTGCAGTACTTGCGATTGTTGCAATTGTCTGCGATTTGGCTGTCGGCTATTTCACTTTCGTGCGTGCGGTTGCACTATTCATGCGACGGTAGACTGGTAACGTGCCCAAGGAATCGAAACAAGCGCGACTGTCACGCATGCATCAGGAATACGCAGTATTGTGCGAGGAGATTCCGCATCCGAAGTGCGCGCTGAATTTTTCGAATCCTTTTGAATTGCTGGTGGCGACCGTACTGAGCGCACAAACCACCGACAAGCGGGTGAATATGGTCACGCCGGAATTATTCGACGAATATCCGGGACCAGACGCACTTGCGAGCGCCAAGCCCGAACATGTGGAAAGCATCATTCATTCCATCGGATTTCATCATACGAAAGCAAAGAATATCATCGGACTTTCTTACGCATTGTGTGAACGGTTCGATGGCGAAGTGCCGCAAAATATGGACTCTTTGACAAGTCTGCCAGGCGTGGGGCGCAAAACCGCGAATGTGGTGCTTGGGAATGCTTTTGGCATGCCGGGTTTTCCTGTTGACACTCATGTGATTCGTGTGACCGGTCGACTGCGCTGGCGTTCGGATTGGGCGAGCGGCTCTCCTGACCCCAAGGCCATTGAACGTGAGATCACCGCATGCTTCCCGCCCGAGGAATGGACGGATCTGTCTCACAGGCTGATACTGCACGGTCGTGCCATATGCCATGCTCGCAAGCCGGACTGCCTGAGCTGCCCGCTTAACGACACCTGCCCCAGCGCATTCGCAGCGTAGTTCCGCATCGGACCTTCCAACGGGGGTTCTCCCACCCACTGGAACAATCACCCCGTAGATGCAGCACCCGCTGTAGCACGTGTCAACTAGACTCGGCAGCATGGAAGACACCATGGAAGAAGAAAACGGGCGGGAAGCCAAGCTAAAAGCCGAAATCACGCGGTGGCTGGTCTTTTTCGGCGTCGCCATCATGCTCAGCGTCATGACCTGGCTGGGCTGGTCGCTGACAAATCGCAAAAATCCGATCACCTCCTTCACCACGCTCGTTTCAGATTCCTCCGTGGCCATCGGCATTCAGGGCAGCGCGCCGGAATCGCTTGACATCCGCAGCGAACAGGGCACTGCAATAGAGCAGGCGCTGCTCGAAAACGTGTACGAGACCTTGGTATCACGCAGCGAAACAAACAAACTGCAGCCGTCAATCGCCAAATCATGGCAGATTTCCGACGACGGACTGACCTACACGTTCACGCTTAACACCAACATGACCTTCGCCAACGGGCATAAACTCGACTCGTCGGACGTAGTCTGGTCGTTGCAAAACGTCATCAACAATAATTACGTGGGTGCCGACCAGCTCGGCGATCTCAAGGAAATCACCAATCCTGACGAAAACACAGTAATCATCGCGCTTAATCAGCCAAATCCAAGGCTTTTGCGCGCGCTCAGCGGGCGTGCCGGCATCGTCTATGACGAGGAAAGCAAGGCGAATTACAGTAAAAAGTCCGTGGGATCGGGCCCGTTCACCGTGGCGAGCATGTCGAAATCGCAGATCGTGCTGCAACGCAACGACTCGTATTGGGGCACCAAAGCCGCAGCATCGCAAATAACGCTGTATTACTACGCTTCCGAAGATTCCCTGGTCAGCGCCATGGAAGCCAAGAAAATCAGCATGGCATTGCCGTTGAGCGCATCAGCGGCGGACAAGCTCAACCAGCAAAGCGGCATCAATTCCGACAGCGGCATCAGCTTCGACAAAGTGATGCTCGCCTTCAACAACGGCACCGAAAGTCCATTCTCCGACGAGCAGATCCGTAAAATGACACGGTACGCCATCGACGCCCAATCCATCGCCAAAGACGCTCCGGACGCCTATTCGCCGCTCGGCGGTCCGATCAGCCCGCTGGAAGACGGCTATGAGGACTTAAGCGAACTGTTCCCATACAATCTTGAACAGGGCCAGCAGATGCGCAGCTATTTCGGTGCCTCCTATATCGCCGACATCGATCTGTTAGTGCCCAAGAAATACGAGCAGATCGGCAATACCGTGAAATCGGCGATCGAACAGCTCAATATCGGCGTCAATCTGGAAGTGCTTGATTCCGCGGCACAAGTCACGGAACGCATGAACGCCGGCACGTACAATGTTGCGCTCACCACCATGAGCGGCGAAAACGATGCGAGCGTATTCACCGACGGCCAAAGCATGTTCCATTTCGAAAATGGCGATGCGCAGCAAGCATATGCGGATGCGATGGCGGCCACCAACGACAACGATTATCAGGATCGCATGCGCACGTATGCACGTACCGTCAGCGAGAACGCGGCAAGCGACTGGCTGTACACGCGTAAGAATTTCATTGCGGTAAACGACCAGTTGCAGGGATATCCGAAAAATCTGACCGACCGGCTGCTTCCGTTAAGCAGAATAAAACTGCACTGATTTTTCTGCGATTATTTCGCGATTTCGGCATTCGGTTGCAGTTCCGTAAGTTGTCACATTCGCTTTCTAGACTAGCGCTTATGACTGAAAGCCAAGATAATACCATCAACGCGAACCTCACGCCGCTGCCCGACAAGGTCGGCGTGGACGGTCTCGAAGACAAGTGGCGCGGAGTCTGGGACGAAAACGAAGTCTACAAGTTCCAGGGCACCCGCGACCGCAAGGCCGTCTATTCCATTGACACCCCGCCGCCCACCGTTTCCGGTCACCTGCACGTGGGCCACGTGTTCTCGTACACGCATACCGATGTGATCGCGCGATTCAAGCGCATGAACGGCTACGACGTGTTCTATCCGATGGGCTGGGACGACAACGGTCTGCCGACCGAACGCCGTGTGCAGAACTATTACGGCGTGCGCGTGGACACCTCCCTCAAGTACGACCCGAATTTCGTGCCGCCGTTCGAAGGTACCGATGGCAAGAAGATCGACGCCAAGGATCAGGTTCCGATCTCCCGTAAGAACTTCATCGAACTGTGTGAAAAGCTCACCGCTCAGGATGAGAAGCAGTTCGAGGCGCTGTGGCGTTCCCTCGGCCTGTCCATTGACTGGACGCAGACCTACCACACCATCGGCGAACACCCGCAGCGCGTGGCGCAGAAGGCATTCCTGCGCAATCTGGCCCGCGGTGAAGCGTACCAGAAAGATGCTCCGGGCCTGTGGGACGTGACCTTCCAGACCGCAGTGGCTCAGGCCGAACTGGAATCCCGCGAATACCCGGGCTTTTACCACAAGGTGGCATTCCGTTTCGAAGACGGCACTCCGATCTACATCGAAACCACCCGTCCGGAATTGCTGGCGGCCTGCGGCGCACTGATCGCACATCCGGACGACGAGCGTTACAAGCAGTATTTCGGCCAGTACGTCTACTCCCCGCTGTTCCATGTGAAGGTGCCGATTCTGGCGCACAAGGCCGCGGAAATGGACAAGGGCGCCGGCATCGCCATGTGCTGTACGTTCGGCGACGTGACCGACGTCGAATGGTGGCGCGACCTGAACCTGCCGTTGCGTTCCATCATCCAGCGCAACGGACGCATCGTCATGGACACCCCGGATTGGATCGAAGACGAGGAAGGCAAGCGTGTCTTCCAGGAGACTGCCGGCAAGACGACGTTCTCCGCACGCAAGGTTATCGTCGACGCACTGCGCGAATCCGGTGATCTTGACGGTGAGCCGACTCCGACCAAGCGTATGACGAACTTCTATGAGAAGGGCGACAAGCCGCTCGAAATCGTCACTTCCCGCCAGTGGTACCTCAAGAACGGCGGCACCGATCAGCAGCTGAACGCCGAGCTGATCGAACGTGGACGCGAACTGAACTTCCACCCCGATTTCATGCGCGTGCGTTACGAAAACTGGGTGAACGGTCTGAATGGCGATTGGCTGATCTCCCGTCAACGCTTCTTCGGCGTGCCGTTCCCGCTGTGGTATCCGGTGAATGAAGATGGCACCGCCGATTACGATCATCCGATCGTGCCGAGCGAGGATCGCCTGCCGATCGATCCGACCGACGATGTGCCGGAAGGCTATAGCGAAGACCAGCGCGATGTGCCTGGCGGCTTTACCGCAGAGCCTGACATTATGGATACGTGGGCGACCTCGTCGCTCACCCCGCAGATCGTGACCCGTTGGGAAGAGCCAGGCGAAGAGAACCAGGCGATTTTCAATGCCACGTTCCCGATGGATCTGCGCCCGCAGGGTCAGGACATCATCCGTACTTGGCTGTTCTCTACCGTGGATCGCGCGCATCTTGAGAACAAGTGTCTGCCGTGGGCCAATGCCACCCTGTCTGGCTGGATTCTCGATCCGGACCACAAGAAGATGTCGAAGTCCAAGGGCAACGTGGTCGTGCCAGACAAGCCGATCAAGCAGTTCGGTGCCGACGCGGTGCGTTATTGGGCCGCTGCGGCACGTTTGGGCCTGGATGCCACCTACGACGAAGGCCAGATGAAGATCGGCCGCCGTTTGGCCATCAAGTTGCTCAACGCCACCAAGTTCGCGCTGGCCATCGGCCGTGAGGATGAGAACCATCATGTGGGCGCTCCGGCGACCGCAAGCTGGAACCCTGCCGACGTGACCGAGCCGCTGGACCGCGCAGCCATGGCCAAGATGGCCCTCGTGGTGCGCGAAGCCACCGAAAGCCTCAACAACTACGAGCATTCCAAGGCTTTGGAAGTCATCGAGAACTACTTCTGGCAGTTCTGCGACGATTACATCGAACTGGTTAAGAACCGCGCATACGGCACCGCTGACGCCACCGGCCGCGTGCCGAGCGAGAAGGCTGTGAAGTCCGCCCGCACCGCACTGGGACTAGGCTTGGATGCCTTCGCACGCCTGCTGGCACCGTACCTGCCTTACGCCACCGAAGAAGTGTGGAGCTGGATGCATGAGGGCGAAGGCTCCGTGCACCACGCCGCATGGCCGAAGGCCGAAACGTACGATGCAGCCGCCGCAGCCGTCTCCCCGGAGCTGCTCACCCATGCCGGTGAAGCTCTGGCCGCGCTGCGTGGCATCAAGTCGAAGGCCAAGGTTTCGATGAAGACTCCGATCCTTTCCGTGCAGCTGGGCGTTTCCGACGAGGCACGCAAGTCCATCGAAAGCGCATTGGACGATATCGCCGAAGCTGGGCGTGTGACCGGACCGATCTCCTTCACCTCGCCTGCAGCAGCCGAAGGCGAGGATGAGGCCGCCACCGACGTGACAATCGCTGAAAGCGAGCTGGGCGAGCCGCCGGCAAAGAAACCTAGGAAGTAATCTTCTGAAATCATATCGGCCGGTGGTTCTCACGGGACTGCCGGCTGACGGTAAAGCCTCCTTTTGTATTGCCCCGCATTGCGGATTTCGGTATCGCAAAAGGAGGTTTTATCGTATTCTTATGCTTTTGGCGAGATATGACGGGCATATGAATGATTCCAATACCCCGTATTCGAAAAACCGGAAAATCACGTTCCCTGCCAGAATATGTACCCCCGTACTCGAAAAAGTCGCATTCCCGATGCGCAATCGCAGTCAACGCACGAAAGAGGGCATCAAAGCGGCGTTCCAAGCCGAAATACGTACCCCCGTATCCGAAAAAACCAAGAAAACCAATCCAAATCGCTCTTATTCATGAACGGGGGCCGCGCCAAAACAACCACAAATCGCACCCGCCAGCGGAAACAGCCAATCTACAGTATCGGGACAGCCAGCAAATACTGCGCGACGCCAGTCGCCTTTGCGGAGCCAGCCGACAGTCCAGACTGCATCGCACCGTCCAAAATCTCGGCCGCAGCAGCCAACTCAACCGTCTCGTCGATCAAATCGCCATTATTCGGCGCAAACCCGCCTTTCGACAAACCGTAGCCCGAAATCGGCATTGATCCGGCGGATTCGGAACCGTCATCCGAAGCGGCGGAATCGCCCTTCTTCGTGGAGCCATCCACTCCTCCAATCTTCGCCACGTTCTTCGACGTGGCGTCCGCGGCCGCGCCGAATGACGGACGCAATCCACCCGCATAGCTCATCACATCGTCCATGCTGATGGCATTCTTGTCGTCAACCAAGCTGGAGGAATCGGCGGCATCGCCCTTGGCCTGCACCCGTTCCGCCTTGCGCTGAGCCTTGGCGCGCGACTTCTCGGCCTTCGCGCACAACGCACGCCCAGCCGAAACGGCACGCATTGAAGCAAGCACCGAAGAGCCGTCAGCAGCGTTGGCATCCGATGTCTCGTCATCCGAATCCAGCTGGTCAGCAAACCGCACGATGATCTGATGGAATGCGCCGGCCTGCCCGATATGCTCGCTAGCGTCCGCCAACGCGGTCATCGCGGCGGAGACCTTGTCGGATGCGGTTTTGAGCTTCTCATTGCCCTTGATGCCGGCACGCACGTCGGCGATCGCCTGGTTTTCGTATTCGGACGCGGTGCTGGTGGTGGCGCCCAGTTCCTTGAGTCGAGCCGTGTATGCGTCGGTGAAGTCCATCGAATACGGAATCATCGCGGAGGACAGCTGTGACTGGCCGACGCTGTAATCCTTGGAGCCGCGCTGCCGCTCCTCACCCGCGCGTTTGCCGAGCTCTCTCACCAGCCCGGATGTGCCACGCTGTTCGATGGTGCGGATCACCTCGTCGACCGCATCAGCGGCACCAATATGTCGGTAAGCGGCGCTCACGTCGTTGACGGCGTTGGCAAGATCCGCCACGGACTTGGCTACAGGGGTGTCGCCGTTCAACTCGGATGCGGTGCCGAGAATGGCGGACAGCTGTGTGGAATTGCCGAGTGAGCCGGACAGATGCGTGGTATACGAGCCGACATACGCCTCGACATAGGTGTCGAACGCCTGCTCATGCGCTTTGGAACGCGTTGAGATGGTCTGTTTAGCGATCGCTTTTTCGTTGTCCCGAAGCTTTTCCAGTTGAGAAATGAGCTTGCGATTGCGCTGCGAACCAACGTTGGTCAACCCGTCCACCAGCGTCGCCGCACGCTTGGTGAGATCAGGCAGCGATTGGCCGGCATCGCCATCCACCGCGACGACGGCCAGTGAGCTCATGGAGAAGCGATTCGCCGTCACATACGTGTTAAATGTCAGATCCTCACCGGGTTTGCCGGCTGCGGCCACCAGTGTCGAGGTGTTGTCCGACGAAACGGCCACACCGTCGTCAGCGGTCACGTCATTGCCGACGCGGCTGGGGATGGTGAAAGCGACAATCGGCGTCAAATCGGCCGTTTTATCGGCATCGACGGCATGCAGGGCGATGCGCACGCCAACCATTCCGGAAGCGCCGGAAATTTCGGAAGCGCTCACATTGGGACCGTCAAGAGTGAATGTGGCGGACACTTTCCACGGCATTGACACAGTGCCTTTGGGAACGCGCTGTGATGCGTGCGATGCAGAAGTTCCGCTTTGGGTCAGGAAAAGACGGCCAGGCTTGTCGATGGATTCATACGCGCTCATCACGTCACTTTGCGTCGCCTCGACCGCATATTGCCTGTTCTGCCGCACGAACGTCGCCACGTTGACCGCATCGACGGCCGCGACCGGAATCGCGGCGACAAGCGCCACAGCAGTAGCTGCGGAAAGATGGCGACGGACGTCCCGTGGATGAATCGTAAGTGCGTGACGCATGCCGGACCTCGCAATCGCAATCGTAATTCCATTCCAAAGCATTCAATGTAATGCCCGGCATGCCCCGAAATACTTGTTTTCCGCCGAAAACAGACAGGTCAGGCGAATACGTCGAGCACGCCCGGATCTCCACCGTTTTCGGCAATGCGCTTATGCCTACGCTTGGCTTCGGTCACCACGAATTCGCGATACATTTCGGCGATATCAGGGTCAAGACCCGCGTCGACGGCAATGCGATGCAGACGTTCAATCTGGTAGTTCTCACGCTTGTGATCGGCCGGTGCAAAGCCTGCACGCGCCTTCAGCACGCCCACTTGGGACGTGTATTTGAAGCGTTCCGCCAGCAGGGAGACGATGGCCGTATCGACATTGTCGATTGACTGGCGCAACGCGGCGATTTTCGCCACGGCGTCGGCGACCTCAGGATTGCTTTGCGCGGTACTCGCATCGATGACGGTTTCGGTTTCGTGTTCTTCTTCTGGCCGAAGCCAGTCGTGTTCGCTATCGCTCATGCATACAAGACTACCGCGCGAATGTCACTTGGAGAAGTACCGTTGCAGTACAATCGTGGTTTCAGTGCTTACCGGCACTGTCTGATGAATGACATTCAGCAGATCCTCAAGCTTGCTTGGCGAGGCCGCGCGCACCGTCAGCATGTAGCTGGGAGAACCGGCAACGGAATCGCACGACATAATGCCGTCGATATCCTGCAACTTGTCGGGAATCTCGGATTCCTTGGAATAGTCGATCGGCGTCACCGCAATATAGGCGCGCACGGCAAGCCCGCGCCTCTCATCGTCGATGACGGCCTTGTAGCCGAGAATCACATCGCGACGTTCCAACTTCTGTACGCGCGACTGCACCGCGGAAATCGACAGTCCCGTAGCGTCCGAAAGCTGGGACAGCGTGGCGCGGCCATCCTCCTCCAACATGCGGAGAATGGTCTCGTCGATATCGTCGAATTGGGCCACGTTCGCGTGCGTGGTGTCGGGTTCGTTGCCGTTGCCTGTCATACATACCCCTTTCCAACAAGCATTCTGCATCGGCCTGGCGGGACCGACTCCCCCTATGCAGCTCACAGTTCGTCCATTACCATACCCACCCCAACACACAATCCGTCAACCGTGTTTTCGTAATATTTCCTACGAATTTCGATTTTCAATCACTTGTCTTTTATTTTTTACACATCTCCCCTTGTAAGGCAATATGATTTTCGTCTTTCAACTTTTGCTTTCGTATTTTTTAGCATGTCGGAATTTATGTATCGCGTGTCCACAACGTGATCACCCATGCATCTGCAATGCCCTGAGGATATGCGAAAGGGTCGTATGACGATTGCCATACGACCCTTGGCTTGCTTACCGCAAATTGCGATCACTCGCGACTAATTGCGATCAATTGCTGCCGTTATTCGCGTTATTGCTGCTTTGCTGAATCAGCGACGCCATGAAGTCACGGTTGGTCGCGGTCTTCTTCAAACGTGGCACGAGCGTCTGGTAGGCCTGCTCAGGTTCGAGACCGCCAAGCAGTCGGCGCAGACGGTAGATAATCGGCAGTTCCTGCGGATCGGTGATGAGCTCCTCGCGGCGGGTGCCGGAAGCGTTCACATCAATGGCCGGGAATAGGCGCTTGTCTGCCAGTTCGCGGCTCAGGCGCAGTTCCATGTTGCCGGTGCCCTTGAACTCCTCGAAAATCACCTCGTCCATCTTGGAACCGGTTTCCACCAGAGCAGAGGAGATGATGGTCAGGGAACCGCCGTTTTCGATGTTGCGGGCGGCACCGAAGAACTTCTTCGGCGGGTACAGCGCTTGGGCGTCAACACCGCCGGAAAGGATACGGCCGGAAGCCGGGGCCGCAATGTTGTAGGCGCGGGCCAGACGGGTCATGGAGTCGAGCAGCACCACCACGTCCTGGCCGAGCTCCACGAGGCGCTTCGCACGCTCGATGGCGAGTTCGGCGACCGTGGTGTGATCGGATGCCGGACGGTCGAAGGTGGAGGAGATGACCTCGCCCTGCACCGTACGTTCCATATCTGTGACCTCTTCCGGACGTTCGTCCACGAGCACGACCATCAGATGGACTTCAGGATTGTTGGTGGCGATCGCGTTGGCGATGTTCTGCAAGGTGATAGTCTTGCCGGCCTTCGGTGGAGACACGATCAGACCACGCTGACCCTTGCCGATCGGCGCCACAATATCGATGAGACGGCCGGTGAGCTTGCCCGGCGCGGTCTCCTGCTTCAGACGCTCCTGTGGATACAGCGGGGTGAGTTTGTTGAACTGCGGACGGTTCTGCGCGGCCTCGACGGTCATGCCGTTGATGGAGTCGATGGACTGCAGCGGTACGAACTTCTGACGCTGGTTACGACGGTCGCCCTCACGCGGGGTGCGGATGGAACCGTGCACCGCGTCGCCTTTGCGCAGGCCGTACTTCTTGACCTGACCCATGGAGACGTACACGTCGTTCGGCCCCGGCAGATAGCCGGACGTACGCACGAAAGCGTAAGAATCGAGCACGTCGACGATGCCTGCGACTGGCACGAGATCCTCTTTCGGCTCCTCGTGGCGCTGTTCACGTTCGACATTGCGATCCGTGCGATCGTTACGGTCGGCACGATTATTGCGATCATTACGATCGCTGTTACGGCCACGACGATCGTCACGCTCGTCATAATCGCGGTCACGTCCACGCAGACGGCGTCCGCGATGATCCGCACGATCGTCCCTGTCGCTGGCACGACCACGAACACGACGTGCAAAATTGCCATCTTCGGTTTCGCCATGGCGCTCGTCGTCCTCGTTGCCCTGCGAAGGCAACGTGGCGAGAATGTCGTCGAGATCGCGCACGACATCCTCATCCTTCGGCTCCTCCACCGCACGGCGACGACGACGCGGCTCGGCATCGACCTCATCGTCCTTACGATAGCGACGACGGTCGTCCTGCTTCGGCGAAGCATCATCCAGTCCCAATTCGGCGAGCAGATCGGTGGCCGCTTCCGTGTCACGGCGACGACGGCGCTTCGGAGCCTCGTCAAGGCTATCCAAAGCGTTCACAGCGGCCATAACGTCCGCGGCATCCTCGCCGGGCGCCTCGGCCTGCTTGCGGCGGCTGGAACGCTCAGCGCGCTCGACGTGGGCCCTTCCAGAGGTTTTGGAAGCCGGCTTTTCGGAATTCTCAGCATCATCGGCCTTGACTTCGGCAACCTCAGCAGGCTTGCCGACCTCCTCGGCCTGAGCTGCCGGTACTGCCGAAGCGGCGAACGCTGCGGACTTCGGGGCGCGCACGGTCACGCCGGCCGGTGCCTCGCCACCGGAACGGGCGGCCTGAAGCGTCGCTATAAGTTCCGGCTTACGCATGGTGGAGATGCCACGAAGGCCCATCTGCTTGGCGAGCTCCTTGAGCTCAGGCAGTTTCATGTCTTCAAGATTCGGGCTGGTTGCCACTGGTTTTTGCCTTTCCCCTAGCTTCCGCAGGCACACGCCCACGACAGCTGTAAAAAAGAGATACGGAAATGTTCCGCCACTGAAAGTCCGCCGCGAAATATCACGGTTTCCGAACTTTCCTAACCATACAACGTTATCCAGACCAACGCAACGCAGGTGTGCCAACGTATTCATGCCAACCGCAAATCACAAATCACAATGCAAAAGACCCGTCATGTGATCACACGACGGGTCTTTGCCTGCACCAACAGTATGTCGGACTTACCGAAGCTTACTTTTCCTCGTGGTAGCTCTTGTCGGTATTGACGGACCACACGTTCTTCTTGGACGTCTTGCCATTCTTGATATTGTCGACGGCCTCGATGGCGGTGGCCATGGAATGGTCCATGTTGTTGTAGCGGTGCTGGCCGTTACGGCCGACGCAGTACAGATTACCGAAGGAATCGAGGTATTCCACAAGCTCAGACATGCGGTCGTACGTGTCGAAGTAGGCCGGATATGCCTTCTTCACACGCTCACGATGGGAATCGATCACGTCCTGCGGGCCGTTGATGATCTGCATGCGGGTGAGCTCCTGGATAGCGAACTTCTTCGCTTCCTCGTCAGACATGTTCCAGAAGGAATCGCCCTCTTCGCAGAAGTATTCAAGGCCGATCCACACGGTGTTGTCTACATCCTTGACCAGGTACGGGCTCCAGTTGTTGAAGATCTGCAGACGGCCGACCTTGTAGCCCGGATCCTGCACGTAAATCCAGCAGTCAGGCACGATCGGCGGATTGCCGAGGGTAGGAATGTCAGTGGTGTTTGACAGACGCAGGTGCTTGACGAGCAGGCCTACGGTCACGAAATCGCGGTACGGCAGACCGTTGGCGATTTCGGTCATGTCCTTCGGCGCAGGCTTGCTGGAAGCGTCCACTGCGTTGATGAGGTCCTTGACAGGCATGGAGGAAATGAAGTCGTCCGCCGTCATTTCGATGCGGTTGCCTTCAGAATCCTCATACACCACGGAAGCAATCTTGCCGTCGTCCTGGCGAATCTCCACCACATTCGCGTCGGTGATGACCTTCACGCCAGCCGCCTCACAGTTGGCCTCAACGGTTTCCCACAGCTGGCCCGGACCATACTTCGGATACCAGAATTCCTCGATCAGCGAGGTTTCGACCTCAGCATTGCTGCGCTTCTTCGGCAGGAGCTTCTGGAACGCGTTCTTCAACACGCCCATAATGCTCAGGCCTTTGACGCGTTGTGCACCCCAATCGGCGGAAATCTGGGACGGATGGCGCCCCCACAGCTTCTCGGTGTACCCCTCGAAGAACATGGAATACAGCTTGCGGCCGAAACGATTGATGTAGAAGTTCTCCAGATTGTCTTCCGGCAGCTTGTGCACCATGGACTTCAGATAGCTGAAACCGGCAACCAACGTAAGCTTCGGCCCCATGGCCTTCAACGTGTTGACGCTCAGGGAAATCGGGTAGTCAAAGAAGTGGCGGTTCCAGTAAATACGAGACACGCGATGACGCTTGAGCATCACCTTGTCTTCGACTTCCGGATCAGGGCCGCCCGGTTCCATATCGTGCTCACGACCGAGCTTCTTGTCATCATAGCTTGGCGCGCCCTGCAATGGAAGGACTCCCTTCCACCAATCCATGATGCGTTCGTCCTTCGAGAAGAAACGATGGCCGCCAATATCCATACGGTTGCCATCATGATTGACAGTGCGAGAGATGCCGCCGAATTCGCGGGTCGCTTCCAACACGGTCACGTCGTAGTTCTCAGAGCCACCGTCCTTGACGAGCTCCCAAGCAGCGGTCAGGCCCGCAGGGCCACCGCCGATAATCACCACGGATTGCTTTTGCGTCACTTTGAGGTCTCCTTATGAAAACAAAAATCCCTGATAGTCTACCCGAGGGTAGGGAAACGAACATCGCATCTTGTGCGAATGCTTACAAAATCAAGCCAAGTCAGGCAATACCAAGCCGAGCAAAGCGATACGCGACCATATCGACTATATGGAATCAGGAATGTCGATATCGGTTTTTTGCACTTCCTCGACATTGACGTCCTTGAAAGTGACGATACGCACGTTCTTGACGAAACGACTGGAACGATAGACGTCCCACACCCACGCGTCGGTCAAACGCACGTCGAAGTACACGTCCTGACCGGCAGAACGTACGTTGAAATCGACTTTATTTGCCAGATAAAAACGACGTTCCGTCTCAACAACGTAAGTAAATAATTTAATAACGTCGCGATATTCCTTATACAAAGCCAGTTCTGCGTCGGTTTCGTAATTATCGAGATCCTCGGCGCTCATCACTTACCTTCCACATCACGCTTGCGACCACGACCGAGCGTACGCCACCAAGCTTCCTTCGACGTCTTGCGCTCGCCAGCCGTATACGGCCAGCTGTTTTCGACATCGGCATCACCGTTAACGGACTTACGATCGTCACGCTCGCTTTGCCGCGCAGCATCCACGCCTTCAACGTTCTTCCGCTGGGACGCAGCCACATCATCCGCACCGTCAGAAAGAACTTCCTGTACGGATTGCACAACCGCCGCAGCATCGTCGGCGCCCACACCTTCCGTATCAGGTTTCGTGGCATCCTTCTCATTCAGTCGAATGGCAATCGAATGTTCGCGTGCGCTCAAGGCCTCCTTGACGCCCGGATTGTCTTCGATCACGTGCATACCGAACGCGTCAAGCGAGCGGATCGGATCAAACTCGTCAACCAGCGTATCCATAACGATCAGATCCTGGTAACGGTTCTGAGAGGCGTTCCACAGGGCGTCGCGGGAGCGGCCGGAAGGCACGAATCCCAACGACTGGTACACGGACACGGAACGCGTGTTCTGTTCGGGCACGGCGACCCAAATGCGATGCATGCCAAGGCCTGCCGGCTCCGGCGCAAGACCGTACGTCATCACGCGCGGCATGATGTCTCGCGAATAGCCACGGCCCCGATAATCCTTGCCAAGCACCACCTGAATGCGGGCGGAACGGGCCCAACCGTCAATATCGATCAGGAAAATCATGCCAATCACATTGTCGGAATTCGCGGCGTCAGTCTCACCATCGCCATCATGATCGGCTTCGGTGACGATGGACCATGCGATCGTGCGACGTGATTCCGGGTCCCCCACACCGGATTCGGACGGAGCCTCACCTTGGGACCATGCCACGGAACGACGCACCCACGCACGCACCGCGCCACGCTCGGCAACCCGGTCCTTACCGGTGATTCCGGAAGCACCGACATACGCCTCGATGGCGTCCATGCGGTCGAGATCCTCGACCGCGGCCGGGCGTAGATGCACCATCTCGCCCTTGATAGGCGGCACAACGATACGCTTCGGCAGCTCACGTGACTGCTGGTCCGACTGCCCCTGTGCTGCAGCTTCAAGATTCTCTGGCATTTTTCCTGTCCCCTACGTCATTGCAGGCACGACCGTCGCCGCACCCATACCGAGGGTATTGTACCTGACTGTACGTCAGCTGTGAATTGGCGCGGCGGCAATCGTTGTACATCTTCCTCTATCAGCATAACTTGGTATTGAGAGACACGGCGGTAATCGTAAAAAACAACTGGCGATTATGCTCTTCCCTTTCTTTCGGAAAGATAAGAAAACGCACGTTCCAAGTTTTTTGGAACGTGCGTTTTCATGCGATTCAGCAATCGTAAGTAATCGTTGTAAACGTTACTTGATCTTGCTCATCACGATCTTGGTGACGGCCTTCGCGTCAGCCTGACCGCGAGTGGCGCGCATGACGGCACCAATGATGGCGCCCATCGGCTTCATGTTGCCGCTCTTGAGCTTTTCAACGATGTCAGGATTGGCTGCGAGAGCTTCATCCACGGCCTTTTCAAGAGCGCCGTCATCAGACACGACCTGGAAGCCATGCTTCTTGACGACCTCATCCGGAGTGCCCTCGCCGGCGAGCACACCTGCGACGGTCTGCTTGGCCAGCTTGTCGTTGAGCTTACCGTCGGCGATCAACTTCTCGACTTCAGCCACATCGGCCGGAGTGATCGGTAGCTCTTCGAGGCTCACGCCCTTGTTGTTGGCTTCACGGCTCAGCTCGCCCAGCCACCACTTCTTGGCACCGGCTGCAGAGGCACCGGCCTTGACGGTTTCCTCAAGCAGATCCAGAGCGTCGGCGTTGAGCACGTCGCGCATCTCCAGATCGTTGAAGCCCCACTCGCCCT
>ERZ857969.2922-NODE-2922-length-18321-cov-5.009745_pt1 | contig 18321 bp, 18 predicted proteins | sample MGYA00519864_ERZ857969 | MGnify/ENA primary metagenome ERZ857969 (study PRJEB31778, sample SAMEA3449382) | human gut metagenome | biome: human gut; feature: human-associated habitat; material: faeces | place: United Kingdom | collected 2010/2012 ... | reverse complement strand
ATTTTCCATTGGAACTTCCGTATTTTTCTTCGCTTATTTTTATTCCGATGTCATGAACGATTGCTGCGGTTCGGAGGATATGCATTGTTTCCGTATCAAGGGATTCTGACTCACCAATTAATTTTGCAAATTCGTAGACTTTGAGAAAATGCTGTACTCTTTTGGGGTCTCCGGCGTAATATTCCATCATTTTTTCTATTAGTTTTCTGTCTTGTTCATCCATGATATTCTCTTCTCCTTGTGTTGCCTGAAAACGCCCTGGGGTTCTCCTAGTATTTTCCATTATATTGACTGTATCTGTTATATCTGTTTTCATATTTTTTACTGTATCTTTTGTTACCTTTTCCTGTATCGCTATATTTTTCTGTATAGTTTTCTCTTCCTGTACAGTTTCATTTTCCAAATTAAACTCTCGTAAAAGTGCTTCTTTCATCATATCTTTCGGTGCCATATTTTCTGTCCAGAGACAATAATTTAATGCTGCCTGGTTTACTAACATACCAAGTCCGTTGACGGTAGCTGCTCCGCGAGCTTTCGCCTCTTTTAAGAACTTTGTTTCTGGTGGATTAAATACAACATCGCATACCGTCATGTTCTTCCTGATATCTTCATATGTTATATCTGGTTTATTTTCATCAGGATAAAGCCCCACATTAGTACAGTTCACGAGAACTTCTGTGCCTTCTGGAATAGGTACGCTTCCTTTCCATGTAAAATAAACTCCCTGCGCTTCTGTTTTTTCAGAAATTAAATCGGCAAGTTCTTTACCTCTTTCTTCATTGCGAGCAACAATATTAACTGTTTCCGCTCCTGAAATCGCACATTCTACAGCTACTGCTCTTGCTGCGCCGCCGCTTCCAAGTACAGTTATTATCCGTCCATTTAGTTCTATCCCTGTCTCCATTAATGATGTGACAAAGCCTTTTCCATCAGTATTTTCCCCAATGAGTTGCCCATCCTGTACACGAATGGAGTTTACTGCTCCAATAATCTTTGCCGCTGGAGAAAGTTCATCCAGAAATGGAATGACTGCAATCTTGTGTGGAATCGTAAGATTCAATCCTCTCATGCCAATGGCACGTATTCCTGCAATTGCATCTTTTAAGTTTTCCTTTTCTACCTTCATGGTAATGTATCTGTAATTTAATCCTTGTGCTGCAAAACCTGCCTCCATCATGGGGCCGGTAGGATTTTCATCTACTGGGTTACCAAAAAGACCAACGAGTTCTGCTCTGTAATTTTTGCTCAAAATATACTCCTTTCTAAAATATTTAGACCGGAGTTTCATACCAAACAGGCAATTACGAATCGTTGCCATCCCAAAGTTTTTAACTTCACCAGGCTGTGGCAATATGTGCAAATATTCGTATTTGCCTGTTTGGTATGAAACTCCTCCCTTAAATACTTTTATAACATTAGTAAAGCAATTGCGAATCATTACCATCCCAAAGGTTTTGACTTCACTAGGCTGTGGCAATATGCGCAAATATTCGTAATTACCTATTAGCTCTGAAACTCCTCCTCTCAACACTTTTGCAATATTAGTAAAGTGATTTATACTATTGGTATCAAAAATTTTTTCGCTATTTGTAATTGTATTCTGAAGGTAATGGCATCTTAAATTTCGTATTATCCACATTTTCCTACAGTAATAAAATAAATAGACTATTTTTAAAAAGACATATTTTCTTTCATTTGATAAACATTTTACCACGAAAATTTTCTACCGTAAAATGTATATTTTTTACCTCAATTTCACATCTTAATTAGAACTTAAGTAGTACTCAAATTTGCTGTTGCATTTCACACAACTAGAATTTCTGCTTTGCAACATGCCAAAGTCAGAACTTTTTGGCATACTATATGGCATTTACGGTTTCGGAGCAAGTGCAAGATGCCCTAAAGGCATTTTGCGCGCAGCGACTACAGAGTAAATGCCATATAGTATGCTGGAAGGTTCGTCTCTTTAGCCAGCCCCAAAGCACAAATTCTCCAAGGAGGTTTTATGGATATTTTATATGTTATTTTTCTGTCTGTTTTTTCTCTAGTTGTCCTTTTTCTTCTGACAAAATTAATCGGTTATCGACAAATGTCAGAGATGAGCATGTTTGACTATATTAGTGGTATCACAATTGGTTCGATTGCTGCTGAAATGGCTACAGCTCCTGATTCGAGTTTTTTAGAACCGCTTACAGCTATGATTGTTTATGGGCTACTAACGGCTTTTCTTGCTTTTATTACGGGAAAAAATATGAAGATACGGCATTTTATTTCTGGTTCGCCTTATATTTTGTTTAATGATGGGCATTTATATGAAGGAAATTTTAAGAAAGGACATATTGATCTGTCCGAATTTCTTGTGCAATGCCGTTTAAATGGATTTTTTGATTTGAAGGAATTACAGACGGCGATTCTTGAAGAGAATGGTCGCATCAGTTTTCTTGCAAAATCGGAGCATCGTCCTGTCTCACCGTCGGATTTGAATTTATCGCCGCACAAAGAACGGCTGCTTCCAACCTATATCATGGATGGGAAAATTCTTTATGAGAATCTCTTACATTCCGGAAAAGATGAGGAATGGCTCAGAAAACAGCTTTCTGCACATGGCTGTAAACGCCTGTCTGACATATTTCTTGCAACAGGGAATCAACAGAATACTTTAAATGTTTATTTTAAAAATAACCGCAGGGGAAGTAGTGTTATCAAAGAGTAACATCCTTCCCTTCTGTGGAACTTTTCAGTGGTATCCTTAAAGGCATGCATCTTCTTGCCGGAAGGCTGGTAACTTAATTTTTGAATTTTTTTCTCTTTTAGACTTCACAAATGAAAGTTTGTCTGTTATAATCGATTCGTTTCTATCATAAATCGACATTTTTCTCAACTTTTATTTCATTTTCTTTTTGTCGGATTTATGGTAGTACATAGGTTTAACAAAATTCATATATAAGGCTATTTTAAACAATGATTTTTTATACGATTACCATTGTTTATATTTTTTACGTCTTTTTTCCGTGTAGTACGGACATGAGTTTTTTATAGAAACACATTTCCTTTTACTTAGGAAGAAATGTACTCTCAGAATTTCTACTATCTGAACGTATTTGAAAATGCTTTTTTATTTTTCAAACACAATCTAAAACGGATATATAATTGCGATTACTTAACATTTTGAGAGTACACAGAATACAAATTGGAGGATAACATGAAAGATTTAATTGAAATCCGCTGGCATGGTCGCGGCACTTCTGCTTGCTGATGTAGCTTTCAGTACTGGAATGTATGTGCAAGGATTCCCTGAATATGGTCCAGAGCGAATGGGTGCGCCGATTACTGCATACAATCGTCTGAGCAATAAGCAGATTCGCGTCCATTCTAATATTTATGACCCTGATTATGTGGTTGTTGTGGATGAAACGCTTTTAGATTCTGTCGATGTAACAGAAGGCCTGAAAGAAGAAGGGGCAATCATCATCAATACAAAACATGCAAAAGAAGAACTTTTACCAAAATTAAATGGCTATAAAGGCCGCGTATACACAATTGATGCCAGAAAGATTTCCTTAGAAGCACTTGGAAAGTATTTTCCAAATTCACCGATGCTTGCTGCTATCGTAAAAGTATCCGGTGTTATGGATGACGAAGCTTTCCTTGCAGAGATGCAGAAGTCGTACGCACATAAATTTGCTTCAAAACCAGAGGTGATCGAGGGTAATATGAAGGCTCTCTCCCTTGCTTTACAGGAGGTACAATAATGATATCAGATATCAACAAACTCGAACTTGATGTAAAATGGCAGAATCTTACTCCGGGATGCACCATCGTCGGAAGCTGTACTGCAGAAGTGTTTCGCACAGAAGAACGTTTATCCCCGGGCCATAGAATGTGTGCCGGATGTGGTGCAACTATCGCTGTAAGAAATGTACTGCGTGGACTTCACGAAGAAGACGAAGCGGTTATCACCTGTGCAACCGGGTGCCTTGAAGTATCCTCCTTCATGTATCCATACACTGCATGGAAAGATTCTTTTATTCATAATGCTTTCGAAAATGCCGGAGCAACCTGCAGTGGAGTAGAAGCTGCCTATCGTGCTTTAAAGAAAAAAGGAAAAGTAAAAAAGCACTCATAAATTCATCACTTTCGGTGGTGATGGCGGTACATACGATATCGGATTCCAGTCTTTATCCGGTGCAATGGAACGAAATCATGATATGGTTTACGTCTGTTACGATAATGGCGCTTACATGAACACCGGTATCCAGCGTTCCTCCGCAACTCCAATGTATGCTGACACAACAACTACTCCTGTCGGTTCCGAATCTGACGGAAAAGCACAGAATCGAAAAGACTTAACACAGGTAATCGCTGCACATAATATTCCTTATGTTGCACAGACTACCTTTGTGCAGAACTTCAAAGACCTGCACACAAAAGCAGAAAAAGCAATCTACACAGAAGGGGCTGCTTTCTTAAATGTCATGGCTCCATGCCCAAGAGGATGGCGTTACAACACACCAGACATTTTAGAAATCTGTCAGCTTGCAGTAGATACCTGCTTCTGGCCATTATTTGAGGTCATTGACGGCGAATGGATCGTAAACTATGTTCCTAAGAAAAAACTGCCAATCGAAGACTTCTTACGCCCACAGAGAAGATTCAAACATTTATTCAAACCCGGAAAAGAAGAATTAATCGCAAGAATCCAGGCAGAGGTTGATAGAAAATGGGAAGAATTACTGGCAAAAGCTAAATAGGACTTTGCTGCAGGCAAAGAGACGCCCCCGAAGAGAGTCTAACTCCTATATTTGTGACTTTAGTCGCGGCGGTTTGAATGCTCGCATCCAAACCTTGCTCTGAGGCCACAAATATAGGGGTTAGACTCTCTTCGGGGGCGTCTCTTTTGCCTGCGGCAATTACTTCAACATCGAGGCAACCATCTGGTTTACGAGCTTACCATCAGCCTTACCTTTTACCTTTGGCATAAGGTCCTTCATGATTTTACCTCTGTCCTTACCTGTTGGTTCTGTAATTCCAAGTTCGTCAAGTACGGACTGAATTGTTGCTTTGATTTCATCTTCACTCATCTGCTTTGGCGCAAATTCTTCATAAACAGCGATTCTCAGTTTGCACTGGTCGATAATATCTGTACGGTCAGCAGGTGACATCTCAATCGTATCTTTGCACTGTTTGATTTCTTTTGCAATGATACTGTTCTCCTCTGCCTCTGTTAAATCTTCTCTCTTATCGATTGCCTTCGCCTTTAAAGCACCAAGAAGCATGGATAATGCATCTTTTCTTTCTTTATCTTTTGCTTTCATTGCTGCGTACATTGCAGTACGGACTTCTTCGATTTTACTCAACTTAAACCCTTCTTTCAAATAGTATAATCGTTATTCAAGTAAAACTTTACTACTATTTCCAACCAAAATCAAGGGGGAATTCTGTGACATGCTCCCACCACTTAAATCATAGATTTTGAAGTGGGGGCTTCTTGCTCAATGGCTCTACTGAGCCAAGTATCTACAAGCTATCCTCGCGTGCCCCGCGATTCTTTTGCCCGGATACGGGCATATTTCTTATTATCAGCTTGTCCGGATACGGACAGTTTATGCTGTCAACATCCTTCTTGCCTCTTCACGGATGTTGATTGCTGCATTATGATCTCTGTCCATCTCATTTCCACACTCACAGTGATAGACTCTTTCGGATAATTTCAGCTCTTTCTTTATCCTTCCACATTTACAGCATTTTTTACTAGAAGGAAAGAAACGGTCTACCTTTACCATTTTCTTTCCTTTCCATGCCAGCTTATAGTCTAACATTTCCCTGAACATTCCATATCCATTATCCTGTACGCTTTTTCCGAAATGCAGGCACTGACCCATTGCTTTCATATCGATATCTTCCACTGCAGCCGCATCATAACCGTCTGCAATCTTTCGGCTAAGTTTGTGTAGATGATCTCTTCGCTGATTTCGTATCTTTTCATGACATCTGGCAACTTTCTTTTTCTGCAGTTCATAATTATGACTTCCCCGTACGCATCTTGACAACTTTCGCTGTTCCCTCGCCAGTCTTTTTTCATTTTTTCTAAAAAATCCTGCTTCTTCCGTCTCAACCTTTTCTGAAAACACTGCCATTCCCTGCATTGCATAATCAATCCCAAGTATCTTTGCAGTACTGTAATCCGGTCCAGCAGCTTGGTTTTCACAGCTGTATCCTTCATAAAGCAGGCTTGCAAAGTATTTTCCGGATGATTCCATACTGACTGTCACTGATTTCAGGCGAAGGCCTTCTGCTGGCTCCCTGTGTTTTTTCATGGCGATCCATTTTAATTTAGGAAGCCGGATCCGCTTACTTTCCACCAGGATATTTCCATTGACCACATTCGTTGTATAGCTGTTTTTGGAATGATGTTTTGACTTAAACCTTGGAAATCCAATCTTGGGATCCCGAAAAAAATTCTTATAGGCCTTTTCCAGATGAAGCTGGACATTTGCCAGCGCCAGCGAATCTATTTCCTTCAGAAATGGATATTCCTTTTTATACATGGCCGGTGTGTTTTTTAACATTTTCTTCGTCTTTTCATACTCCCGGATCTTATCATTGAGCATCTGATTATACAGAAAACGACAACAGCCAAATGTTTTGCCAAGAAGTATCTTCTGTTCTTCTGTCGGATAAATTCGGAAACGATATGCTATGTTCAATACTTTTTCCCTCCTTGGGTTTCAATGTCTTGATGGATTACTTCTACCAGATTCCCTCCTGCTGTCAGCAGGGCAGAAACTCTGACTCCAAAAGGCTTCTTTCCAAAGCTTTTCCCTGATTTCCGGATACTCCTTTTTCAATAGTCTACTACTGGCACTTTTTCAGGCATTGATAAATTTACTAAGTTCCGTTCTCGACTGTGCATGGAACATTACATACACATGATCAATGTCATTATTCCATTCTTCCAGAATAATCCCATACCCTGAAGCAATATGTTCCCATATTCCTTTTGCCCTTTCTGAAATTGGATTATCAATGACTTTTCTTCGATATCTCACTACCATGATCAGATGATAGTACATCATATATACTGAATGCGCATTATGATTTATTTTTCCTTTTCTACTGACTCTATTATACCATGGATTGCATTATTGAACAAGTGTTCTCTTTTTATTTTTACGCAATTCATCTCCCACCTGCAGAGGAAGGAGAATTCTTGCTATATTATGTTAAAATTTCTATTTTGTGTTGTTTTTTGTCTGTTTTCTAATGATATTTCTTCTTCATCAAGTAAAGTTTTTACGTCTTTATGTAAAATATATTTGATATCGCAATTTTTGTGTGTTATATATAAATCATACAAAAGAGTGTCATAAAATGGTATCTTACAGCTTCACTACATATCAGTTATTATGAGCCTCTTTTCGTATTTCCATTTTGTTTTTCAATTTACTAATGCAAAAATTTAAGGAGGTTTTATTATGCCATTTTCATTACTAGCTCTTATTATTTTTCTCATTGTTTATGCTATTATTGCATACGGTGTTTATTCTTCAAGAAAAATGCAATACGATGAGCGGCAAAAATATATGCAGAGCATTGCCTACAAGTACGGTTTTTTTACTCTCATTCTTGCAACTGCAGTCAATGGTTTCATAGAATATTATACAAAATCATCCTGGGGTACTCCATTAGCAGAATCATTTACCATTATTTGCATCGGTCTTATCGTATTTTTTACCATTTGTGTTTTTAAAGATGCTTATTTTTCTTATTCTGAAACACCGGTAAAAAATATCGTTCAAAGCATTTTCCTTTTTTCATTAATTGGTGGAATAAATCTTTATACTGGTATCATGAATCAGCAAGAAATTATCTCACAACATAGCCCTGTTAAATTCAATAATATCAATCTGATTTCAGGGATTCTACTATTACTTGCCGATGCTATTGTTATTACCCGCGCTATTATGGAACATCTGCAAAAAGAGGAGTAGCCTTATGAAAAACCTACGATTAAAAGCTGCCCGCGCTGCTCTTGATATGTCGCAGGCTGAACTTGCGAAACGTGTTAATGTGTCGAGACAGACTATTGTTGCGATTGAAAAAGGGGACTATAACCCTACGATTAAACTGTGCATTGCTATTTGCCATGAACTGGGGAAAACACTCGACGAATTGTTTTGGGAATGGTAAGCCTCTGTAGATACTATTCTATCGGATTGTTCAAAAAATACGAAAAAGAAGAACTAAAAAATTTACCCCATTTTATGACTTTGTGCTGCGGAATTTTGACCATAGAAACTTCGGACTGCTTTTTCCGAAGTTTCTGCTTTACTGGGCAAAATGGAGCGTTTAGCACAACGGAATAAAATGGGGTAAATTTTTTAGTGCTTCTTCTCGATAATCCTTCTAGCAATCCGACTACAGATTTCTCCGACAGCGGCGTCAACTTTGCCATTCGGCAACTCAGTAAGTTATTGACTTATTCTTTTTTGTCTACTACAATAGTTCTAGTGTTATGGTACTAAATCAGTATGTTTCAGGAGAAGCTATTTTTCTGAAATAGATTTTTTTAATGTATCCGCATTACTACATTACAGATTGGAGAAAGATATGAATAACGTTATTGAGATGACACATCCGCTTATCAAGCACAAAATTTCTATTTTAAGAGATAAGAATACCGGAACAAATGAATTCCGTAAATTAATCGAAGAGATTGGTATCTTAATGGGATATGAGGCTTTAAGAGACCTCCCATTAGAAGATGTTGAGATTGAAACACCAATCGAAACTTGCAAAACACCTATGATTTCCGGTAAGAAGCTTGCTATCGTTCCTATTCTTCGTGCTGGTCTTGGTATGGTAAATGGTATCCTTGCTCTTGTTCCATCTGCGAAGGTTGGTCACATCGGTTTATACCGTGACGAGGAGACTCATGAACCTCATGAATATTACTGCAAACTGCCAGACCCAATTGACCAAAGACTTATCGTTGTATTAGACCCAATGCTTGCTACTGGTGGTTCTGCTATCGCTGCCATCAACTTTATCAAAGAGCATGGTGGAAAGAATATTAAGTTTATGTCTATTATTGCTGCTCCTGAAGGAGTAGAACGTCTTGCAAAAGCTCATCCAGATGTACAGATTTACTGTGGTAACATCGACCGTCAGTTAAATGAGGATGCTTACATCTGCCCTGGACTTGGAGATGCCGGAGATAGAATTTTCGGAACAAAATAATGTTAATGAAAAATAAAAAGGCTTATTATTACAAATGTGGCTTTCACCGCTGCGAATAAGTATTTAACAAACATCCTCTCCGTGTAATAATTGATTTTGACTCCATTGTAAAAAACATCAAAGTCGCAAAATTAATTATCACACGGAGAGGATGTTACTGATGTTTGAAAATATTTGAGGACTCTCTATTTTAAGAAAGGGAAGTATTATGTTAGAAAAATTCTTTAAGTTATCCGAAAATCACACGGATGCGAAGACGGAAATTCTGGCTGGTATTACGACATTTATGACAATGGCGTATATTTTGGCGGTTAATCCAAGTATTATGGCTGCTACCGGTATGGATTCCGGTGCTGTATTTACTGCGACTGCTCTTGCTGCTTTTATCGGAACTTTGCTGATGGCGATTTTCGCGAACTATCCATTTGCTCTGGCACCGGGTATGGGACTGAATGCATACTTTGCCTATACTGTTGTAATCGGTATGGGATATACCTGGCAGTATGCACTAACTGCTGTATTTGCAGAAGGTATCATTTTTATTCTTCTTTCTCTTACAAATGTGCGTGAAGCGATTTTTAATGCAATTCCAATGAATCTGAAGTCTGCCGTTAGTGTGGGAATTGGTCTTTTTATTGCATTTGTTGGTTTACAGAATGCACATATCGTTGTGGGCGGTTCTACATTACTCCAGTTATTTTCTGTAGATGCATACAATAAAGCGAATGGTGTGGAAGCTTCTTTTAACAATGTCGGAATTACGGTAATTCTTGCATTGGCAGGTATTATCATTACCGGAATTTTAGTTGTTAAAAATATTAAGGGAAATATCCTCTGGGGTATTTTAATCACATGGGGACTTGGCATCATTTGCCAGTTTGCAGGACTTTATGTACCGAATGCAGATTTAGGATTCTACAGTCTTTTACCTGACTTTAGCAAAGGGCTTTCTATTCCAAGTCTTACTCCTATCTTTGGAAAGCTTCAGTTTAAGGGAATTTTCTCTGTAGACTTTATCGTAATTTTATTTGCATTTTTATTCGTTGACCTTTTTGATACGATTGGAACACTTGTCGGTGTATCTGCCAAAGCAGATATGTTAGATGAAAAAGGAAAGCTTCCTCATATTAAAGGGGCACTTCTTGCTGACGCTGTAGCGACTACTGTTGGTGCAATCCTCGGAACTTCTACCACTACTACTTTTGTGGAAAGTGCTTCTGGAGTATCCGAAGGAGGAAGAACAGGTCTTACTGCTGTTACAACAGCAATCCTTTTTGGATTATCTCTGTTCTTATCACCAATCTTCCTTGCGATTCCATCTTTTGCTACCGCACCTGCTTTAGTAATTGTTGGATTATATATGCTTAGTAATGTTACAAACATTAACTTTACTGATATGTCCGAGGCTATCCCTGCTTACGTATGTATCATTGCAATGCCATTCTTCTATAGTATCTCTGAGGGTATCTCTATGGGCGTTATCGCTTATGTTGTTCTTAACCTTATTACTGGAGAGGCAAAAGACAAGAAGATCAGTGCATTGATGTATGTATTGGCAATACTGTTCATCTTAAAATACATTTTTCTGTAATTTTTAAATTTTCTAAAGCGTGTTTGAAAAAATCATTCCTGCAATGTACATCCCATTGCAGGAGTTAAATTAAACAAATCCTTAAATCCATATTTTTTTCAGCTTCTCTCCACTTCTTTTTTTCAGCGAAAACAAAATAAGATTCCAAAGAAGCCATAAAATTATTCCTAATAAAATACATTGCTTAGCCTCCCAGATTCCATCTATAATATAGCTAATATAGCTACTCATACTCACCTCCCACATTTGAATAAATGAAATTACTCCTTTAATAATTGCTGCAATTCATCATCTGTACAAATAGAATAGCAATATATGCTATTTTCTCCATTTTTATTTTTATAATTTACCTGAATGTCCATGTTTCCATTTATTACGGTTATTCCCGGAACATTTTCCATCTGCTGAAGAACGAGTTTCTTTTTTAGTTTATTAATTCGTTTTTTATCTGTTATTCCATATCTGATATTTTCTCCGGTATTTCCATCATATCCTTCAACCCCAATACTACTGATATCTAAGTTATCTATTGTCTGGTTGACAGCACAGCCTTTTTGTGCTAAAAATGCAAGGGTCTTTTTAAAAGATGGATAAATATAATACGTATCCTGTGTTGCATTTTCACTTCCCATTGTTCCACCTATTGATATATCTATATTTCCTACGGGAACTGTTTTTTGTACATCTGTGTAGCTTAAACCGTCTAACTCACTTAAATAAGTATCAAAGAACTGTTTTTTCTCTTCTTTTGTAAGGTTTAAATATTCTGTTTCTATCCCTGACCAGGTTATTTCTTTGATATCATTATAATCTCGTGTATAGAGAGAATAGATATTCTTTTTAAATTCTCTTGTCGCATACAGTTTATTATAAAGTTCTTTTGCCTTTTGGGAACGAAGGATATAGTTTCTTACTTTACGGTTTCCGTTTTTCATATAAAATGTTGTAGAAATCTCAATATCACCTCTCATCACTTCTTTTTTAGATACAGATGAAAAGAATAAAAACTTGCTGTTTTTCTCATAATACTCTGAAGAGGATGTTTCTGCATTGTTTTTTACTTCTACTGATTCTTTGATTACGGAAAGAGCAAGCTGTTTTTCTTCTCCATTTAATCCTGATCGTTCTTCCCCTTTTCCCCAATATCCGTAACTATTCACTCCTAATGGCTTTATTTCGATACTATCTACCCTGGATGCTTTTGGTATATACCTGTCATATCCAAAAAGATCTGCACTAAAGCTTGCCATGATAAACAAGGAACCAAGCATAATAACTATAAGTTGTTTTTTATGACAAAAAATCGCTCTTACATCAAATTCATAAATGCATTCAATTAATGCATGTATAACGAACACACCAAATACAACTCCGAATATAAGCCAGAAAATGTATCTTGCATTTCCCAATGAATAGAAAATAATTCCTGAATATAAGGCAGATGGGATAACTAATAACACTTTAATTACTGTATTTGCCTTTGTAAATGCCATAGCCCGTCCTGCACTTTCTGCCGGCCGTTTATTATAGAGTGTGCGGCACAGTACATATAAACCGACAATCCATAAAAGAAGAATCATCATATATTTTATCTGCGTTTCTCTGCCGCTATTTATATCTGCCATTCCCCGAAGTCCGACCCATACCGGAGAAAGATAGCTGGTTATATTATTATAAACATTATCTGCCGTATTCCCGGAATAGGTGGCGAAAAAAGAGCCCGCATATATTGGAAAAATGTTATAAATAACAATTGGAAAATAGCTTGCAAATACTCCAAATCCTAATATACCAACGATAATATTCCCTGTCATAATCATTGCCAGAGCCATCGTCAGCCATGTTGCTGCAAAAATTAACAAATACCAGAGACTAGAACTGACTATTTCCCATCCTCCTCCAGAAATCTGTTGCTGTGCAATGACAAATTCTATTGCTTCTTCTATTACAAGCGGAATCAGAAAAATAAACAGGCTGTTTTGTACTACCAGACGAAATAATGTAGCTCTCTTTATTGGAAGGGATTCATAAAAATCTGTCTGCTTTCTGGAATGTAAATAATAAAGACTTACTGCCGCACTGCATGCCGCCAGGACGATTACCACGCTTGCCATTCCCATATTGGGCTGAAACAAACGAAGCACTTCCGTATGTGAGGAACATTCATTTACTCCCATTACTAAAAAAACGGCTTTTATAAAAAATGTAAGCACTGTAATAATCGTCATGCCAAGCATTCTCTTTCTATTCTCCCTGCTTGGCTTAGAGTATGAGATTCTTGATGTCATAACCTACTACCTCCGTTTCACTGATAAATATTTCTTCTAAAGACAGCGGAATACATTCATAAAATACCGGTTTTAATACAGATAACTTTGCCATTACCTGTTTTTCACTGCCCCTGACTGTCATTGTGACAAGCTTTCCTCTTCGGTTAAATTGTAAAATGTCAAACATTTTCTCCAGCTTCTTGTCATCCTCTTTTGGCAATGCACACTGTACTTTCTGAATATTACACTTCATCGTTTCTAAATCTTTCGATAAGAGAACACCACCCTTATGCAACAGTCCGACATGATCACAAACATCTTCTAATTCTCTCAAATTGTGCGATGCAATAATCGGCGTAAACTTTCTTTCATCAATTTCATTTGCCAGAATACTTTTAATTCCCTGGCGCATAACCGGATCAAGTCCGTCAAACGTTTCATCACAAAACAGGTATTTCACACCACTGCACACACCAAGAAGAATGGAAAGCTGCTTCTTCATTCCTTTAGAAAATGTCTGAATCTTACGATCTTTTTGTAAAGTAAACTTCACCAGAAACTTACGAAATCTCTTCTCATTGAACGCAGGATACAACGTCTTATAAAACGCTGCCATATCTAACGGTGTCGCATTTGGGAAAAAATACTGCTCATCAGAAATATAGAAAAACTTCTGCTTCGCTTCCACACAATCCCATACAGCTTCCCCATCAATCAGAATCTCTCCTTCATCTTCCTTTAACACCCCTGCCATCATTCGAAGAAGTGTACTCTTTCCTGCACCATTCGTTCCAAGAAGACCAAAAACCTGTCCCTCTTCAATAGAAAGACTGACATCACTTACAGCTTCAATCTTATCGAAACGCTTGCTGACCTTCTTAATTTCTATCATCTTTCCACCTCCTCATAAGCTTCATTAATACAGGCCAGCGCCTGTTCTTTCAAGATACCTCTCGCTCTCAACTCCTCTACATTTTCTTTAAACTTAATCAGAAGCTTCTCCTGTTCTTTTATAATCAGATTCTCATTCATCTTCACAAAATTCCCTCTTCCCTTTACGGAATAAATAAATCCTTCTCTCTCCAGCTCACTATATGCCCTCTGAATCGTATTGGGATTAATCGAAAGTTCCATCGCCAGTGAACGCACTGATGGCAGCTTTGAATCCGACTCTAGCACTCCATTCAAAATCAATGTCTGAATCTTCTCTGTAACCTGCTCATAAATTGGTCTTTTGTCATTATAGTCAATAAAAATCACATCGAGCCTCCTTCCTTTTTATACTCATAAAATCAGATGTCACGAATTACTCCACAGCTAACGCTGCTAAATCTTCAAATACTTCAGGAAAACGCAACATATACTGTACCAAATATGTTAGTAGTGTATTAACATTATTAATACACTTAATATACCTTAGATATACCCCAATGTCAAGGGGGAGGCGAAAAAGTGAAAATTCTATCATACAATAAATGCTTCGTTTCCCTGCGTCCAAACTGCTCGTCCGTAGCTTGAATTTGCTCTAAGGCGCATTTATTGTATGATAGAATTTTCACTTTTTCTGTCTTTGGCAGGATTTGGGGGAGAAATCACAGATGTGATACTATGTTTTCTCAATTTCGTCAGCTTTTCCCTTGACAAATGCCATATATGTATTATAATTTAATATATAAAATTTTTATATATAAAGATTTAAAACATAGAAAGGACGTGATATTATGTTTTATTATCCGCTTTCTTCTTTATTGATTGAGTGTCTGATTCTCTCGATTGTTGAAAGAGAGGATTCTTATGGGTATGAAATCAGTCAGACAGTGAAGCTGGTGGCCAATATTAAGGAATCTACGCTTTATCCGATTTTAAGAAAGTTAGAGCAGAATGGATACCTGCATACTTACAGTCAGGAATTTCAGGGACGTAACCGCAAGTATTATTCCATTACCGATTCCGGGAAGGAGCAGCTCATTTTCTTAAAAAAAGAATGGAACGAATATTATCACACAATTGATGACATCATCGAAGGGAGGATGATACCTAATGGAAAATAAAAGATATAAAAAGGAACAAGATATCCATTTAACAAAAGAAGAATATCTTGCCCAGCTAAAGAAATATTTAAAAAGACTTCCAAAAGAAGATTATAACAATGCAATGGATTATTTTACAGAATATTTTGAAGATGCCGGGCCAGAAGGCGAAGCAGCCTTGATACAGGAACTCGGTACTCCGAAAGAAGCAGCTTATGAAATTCTTGATAATCTGATAACTGAGAAGAGAAAAGACCCAGATACGCCGATTTGGAAGATTATTTTTCTTACATTTCTTTCCATTTGTGCCGCTCCTATCGGCGGTGCTTTGGCACTTACTATAATTGCTCTTGCTTTGGCCGGTGTTTTAGTAATTGTTGCAGGACTTTTAGCGATTTTCTCTTTTGGAATTGCATTTGCCCTCGTTGGTGGAAAACTTTTTATCCGAGGAATAATTGCCATCACTGCATCGCTTTCCGGTGCGAGCCTGATTTCTGGTGCAGGATTATTTAGTATTGGCATTAGTATTCTTGCCATTTTAGCTGTTTTTTGTTTCTGCAAATGGATTGTTTTAGTATTAGCTCATTTTATTCAGAATATGAGCAGAAAAAGGAGTGTGAAATAAGATGAGAAAAATTATAAAAACTCTTTTAGGAATTGGTGGGGCATTCTGCCTGATTGGAGCACTTTTATTTAGTATCGGATTTACCAGTGGCGGCACAAAGTACGTTCATGACACAAACTTAAATTCCATGAACGCACAGGAAGATAATAAAGAGTCTGCAAATCGTTTTACTTTAAAGAAAACAGAAATCCCTGACTTTACTTCTTTAAATATAAACTTAGAAGATTCCGACCTTAACATTGAGGAATCTCCCAACGAAAAAAGCTATATTGAATATGCACAGGCGACAAAGGATAAGAAAAACCCTGTCTCCTATTCCATAGAGAATGGCACATTAACCTTAAAAGAAGCCGGAAATACTGGTGCTTCTTACTACATTAATGTTGATATAAGCTTCTTACAGGCTGCTCTCAGCAGTAAAAATATAGAAGATTACACAAAAGAGTCTTCTAAATACGAAAACTACGTTACTCTCTATCTTCCAAAAGATAAACTCGTATCTTCCGCAAAAATCTATCTTGGATATGGTGATTTTTATGTAAAAAATGCTACTTTTGATACTACTAACATCAAGCTTGACGATGGAGATTTTGACGCAAATACACTTACTGCTAATAGTGGAAAGCTTACTTTCTCCTACGGTGACTGCGACTTGCAAAAAGCTTCTCTCGGCAATATTTCTCTCACTTCAAAAGATGGCGATCTTACTGTAAATGAACTTACTTTATCAGGAAAAACAAAAATCGCGCTCTCTTATGGTGATGCTGAAATCACCTTAAATGACTCCACAAAGAAAGTATCTGGATTTGACCTCGCCACCCATTATGGAACGATTACTGCTTCTGGTCTTAACGGAAACAAAACGCTAGACGAAGATGATGATGTAAATACATTCCAGTCAGATTCTAAAGATGGGAAGACAAAACTTTCGATAGACTCTAAAGATGGGGATATTACGGTAAAATAATCAGATAGATTTTAAAAGCAGATTATGGCTTTTTGAAAAGTTGAGTCATGAGAGTTTGACACTCATATTGTTGTTTTAATATGTAAAAATAATAATTTTTCTTATGCATTTTTGTGTCAATCCTTTGAAATTTAGTTTCCCAGGCAGCCTCATTCTTCTGTCCTCTCACCAAATTTTTATTGACAGGACAATCTATCTTAATATAAAATAAAAAAAATAAGAGGGAGTAGTTAATATCCATCTTTATGGATGAATAACAGTCGTCATCACGCCATAAGGCCGGTTGTTATTGAAATAACGAGACTTTTATCAATCATTTTGTAACTGTTCAGAATTATGTACTTTTATTTATGTATTTTAATTCTGAATACCACAGTTATTTTTGATGTGATAAAGGTCTTTTTTTATTTTCCTTTATCACAAGAAAGGAGAATATATGGAATATGTATTACTAGTCGTCGGATTTATTCTTTTAATTAAGGGGGCAGATTTCTTTGTAGAAGGAAGTTCTTCTCTCGCCCAAATCCTGAAAGTGCCCAGTGTTGTGATTGGTCTTACCATTGTTGCAATGGGAACGAGCGCACCGGAAGCCTCCGTCAGCATCAACGCCGCCCTTGCAGGAAGTAACGATATCGCCATCAGCAATGTTGTCGGATCGAATATTTTCAATGGATTAGTCGTTGTCGGGGTATGTGCCTTTTTATCTGCATTCAAAACAAATCGTGATATTTTAAAAAGAGATATGCCACTCAACATCCTTGTCACATTTATTTTATGCCTTATGTTTCTTGACGGAAAACTCAGCCGGATAGAAGGCGGTATCCTCTTTGCCGGAATGATTTTATATATTACTGTCATGATCTATCACGCAATCAAAAATAAATCGGAAAACGAACCGGAAAAAATTCTTTCTTTGCCAAGAAGTATTATTTACATGATTGCCGGTCTCGCTGCAGTCATCTTCGGCGGTGACTTAGTCGTTGATAAAGCATGCATCATTGCCACCAACTTCGGCGTAAGCCAGAACTTTATCGGACTTACCATCGTTGCAATCGGAACCTCCCTTCCGGAACTGGTAACCTCCATTGTTGCCACCAAAAAAGGAGATAGCGGTCTTGCACTCGGAAATGCTATCGGCTCTAACCTGTTTAACATCTTGTTTATCCTTGGGTTCTCAGCCATCCTTTCACCACTGCACGTACTAAATGAATCGATTATCGACTGTGGTATTTTATTAATTAGCAGTATCCTTTTATTCATCTTTGCAAAAACAAAGCAGCATATGTCAAAACTCGAAGGAATTGTCTGCATCGGACTGTACCTGGCATATATGGGATATCTTTTGATTTAATTTAGCAGATACAGACGAAAAAAAGAAAGCCAGCCTATAGCAAAGGTAAAGATAGTCGCGGCGTAGAAAATGCCTGACCGGCATTTTTACTTGCTCCGACATTACCTTTGCTATAGGCTGGCTTTCTTTTTTTCTGTTCTCTGGCTCCAGATATGATAATTAAATCTTCTATAGGATATTCGGTAATCATCCACTAGAGCGTGTTTGAAAAATAAAAGTTGCACAAAACATATATTCCCACGCCCTT
>ERZ857969.2915-NODE-2915-length-18353-cov-2.428954_pt1 | contig 18353 bp, 13 predicted proteins | sample MGYA00519864_ERZ857969 | MGnify/ENA primary metagenome ERZ857969 (study PRJEB31778, sample SAMEA3449382) | human gut metagenome | biome: human gut; feature: human-associated habitat; material: faeces | place: United Kingdom | collected 2010/2012 ... | reverse complement strand
CTCAAACCTGTCTATCATGCAGTTTTCAGACACGATAAGTCTTTTTATCGCCGCAAACTGTTCCTCAGTTATCATAAAGACCGCCTCCCGATATTATTATACCGAAGGCGGCCTGTTTTATTCTTTATGCTTTTCATCAAGAAGCGTTGTGGCTATTGCAGCACAAAACACCTTTTTAGCACCCATTTTCTTTAGCAGTCCGCTGCACACGTTAAGCGTTGAACCTGTTGTGTAAACATCATCAAATAGCAGTATATTTTTGCCTTTTATGTCAGCGTGTTTCGCTAGAGAATAATAAATATCCTCCGCATGAGTTTTTCGTTGAGCGGCAGTCAAAGTATGCTGTTCTGCAGTATCCCTTGTCCGTCCAAGTAGACGATGATCTTCTCTTATCCCAAGCTCCATAGCCGTAAAGTGTGCAAGCTTTTGTGCCTGATCATATCCTCTTTTACGGCGTTTTGATCTGTGCATTGGCACTGATGTGATGATATCCGCCTGCTGTGCGATACCATTTTTTCTTAGCACATTACCCAGAAGCTTCGCAGAATATTCCGCAAAATTAAGCTGTCTGTCGTCTTTAAGCTGATGTATTGCTTTCACGCAGATATCTTCATATCTCATAAGAGTATAAATGCTATCAAAATGTAGTGAATCATGATCTAGGCACTTATCCTTGCCGCACTTTTCGCACAATATTTTTTTATGAAAAGGCAGCTTACATTCACAATTTTTGCACAAAAGCTCGTCCCATTTTATAAAACTTCCACATATAGGGCAACGATTAGGATAAACAAAATCAAGCAGAAATTTATATATCAAGCGTCTGCTGACCACTGTCATCACCCTCTACAAGCTCCATTAGCATATTTTTAAGCGCAGTATACCTCAAAGTGCGTTTATTATTATCTATCATAAAATCAACACGCTTTTTCGAGCCAACTATTATAAGCATTCTTTTGGCTCTTGTCACAGCCGTATAAAGAAGATTTCTGTAATAAAGCTTGTCAAATCCACCGAATACAGTGAGAATGACAACATCAAACTCAGAACCTTGGCTTTTATGCACTGTTATGGCATAGGCAAGCTCCAGATTATCCAGCATTTGCTTGTCATAGACAGCTATTCTGCCTTCAAAATCTATAGTCACAGTTTTAAGTATCTTGTTCACTGCAATTATTATGCCTATATCGCCGTTAAAAATGCCTGCGCCACTTTCGGTCTTGTCCTCGGTTATATACTTTTTCCAAAGAATTTCATAATCATTCTTGGTCTGCATGACCTTGTCACCTTTTCTGAAAGTATAAACAGGGGTCTTGACCTCTGATTTTCCTGCGGCAGGAGGATTAAGCTCCTGCTGTAGACGCTTGTTTAGTTCCACAGTACCCGCAGGACCTTTTCGTGTAGGCGAAAGCACCTGAATGTCGTCTATGGGCGAGTAATCGTAGGCTTTTGGCAGTCTTGTTTTGCAAAGCTCCACCACAAGATCCTGAAGTTCTCCATATTCAAGCCGTTGCATAAAAAAGAAATCCTTGTCCTTGCTGGCCAGGTCGATATGCTCGCCGTTTACTATCTTATGGGCGTTCATAACAATCTCAGACTCCTGTGCCTGTCTGAAGATCTCTTTTAGTGTTACAACAGACATTACTCCGCTGTCAATAATATCCTTTAACACATTTCCTGCACCTACTGACGGAAGCTGATCGCTGTCCCCCACCAGAACGAGCTTGCAGGTAACGCTTATGGCTCTCAAAACGGCTTCAAAAAGGCAAGAATCCACCATGGACATCTCGTCGATTATCAAAGCGTCACAATCGAGAAGATTGTTTTCATCATGTATAAACGCAAGTGTGTCACCGCTTGTATGCTTCACTTCAAGAAGCCTGTGGATAGTTTTTGCGTCAAATCCCGTAAGGTCAGAAAGCCTTTTTGCGGCTCTGCCTGTTGGTGCACATATCATAACGTTAAGCCCTTGCTGCTGATAAAGAGAAATTATAGCGTTGAGCGTTGTGGTCTTTCCTGTACCTGGCCCTCCCGTCAGCACAAGAAAACCCTTTGACAGTGCAAGATTTATGGCTTCACGCTGTATTTTTTCATATTGTATGCCATTATTTTCCTCTTCAAGATCAATTACTTCGGAAAAATCTATCTTATTGTCATAAGAGATCTGCCGCATTATGGCAAGTCGCCTTGCTATGTAGTCCTCAGCTTTGTAAAAATCTGCAAGCATAACAAAACGTCTGCCATGCTTATCGTAATAGTAGAGGTTTTCCTCCTCAGTTTCATCCTCGATTACTTTTTTTATAAGCTTTTCATCAACATCAAGATAACTTACCGCTGTTTTCACAAGGCTATCTAAAGGCAGGCAGGTATGACCTTGGTCAGCGTTTTGTCTTAGAATATATGTAATGCCTGCCTTTATCCTGCACTCGCTGTCAGCAGGGATATCAGACTTTGCCGCAACTGCGTCCGCACGGGAAAATGACAGGTCGACGCCCTGAATACAAAGCACATAAGGGTTTGATTTTATAATCTGCTCGGCAGTGTTGCCCCAACGCTTCCACGCCTTTATGCCATAAGAAGTTTCTATCTCGAATTTGTTAAGATATGACATAAGAGACCTTGCGGCAAAAGTGGTTTTGAACTCCTGAGATATTTTTTCCGCTTTTTTAACTGTTATCCCGTCTATCTCCGTGAGCCTGTCGGGAGAATTTTCTATTATGTCAAGGGTATCGTCCCCGAACTTGTTCACAAGCTTTTTTGCAAGTACAGGCCCTACGCCTGATATAGCACCGCTTGCAAGATAACGCTGAATCGCTGCAGAGGTAGTAGGCAAAGAACGCTCAAAGATATGCACCTTGAACTGCTCGCCGAATTTCTGATGTGAAGTGAACTCCCCTGTCACAACGAGATCTTCGCCCTCCTCAACGTCACCCATTTCGCCAACAACTGTGATAAGGTCATTGTCACAGTTAAGCATAAGCACACAGAAGCCTGTGTCCTCACTTTTAAATATTATGCTGTCAACCTCACCCTTGAGGGTCTTTAAATCTTCCATATTATTCTCCGAATGATCTATTTTTCATGGCATTTCAGCTCTCTGCGCTTGATAAAATCTGCAAGTTCAGTTATATCAACACAGTGAACGATGCTATAATCCTGTTCCAAACGCTTTGAAACATAATTTATCTCGCTTTTGTCAAGCTGAACGAGGATTATTTCTCTCCCATAATATTCAGGCTGAAAAAACTCCTCCCAATAACAGCTTTTTACCATATGTTCAAGCTCACGTGTATTCTTTTTACATGGGATAAGCAAATATCCTCCACGCTTGCCAACATTTCGCACCTTATACCATTTCACCCAAAACCAAATAACGACCGCCAGCACAAGAGCCAGAAGAAGTATAAGATTCAACACAAGATCACCTCCACATATTATTAGTACATTTTATGCGGAAAGCAGATTTTGTGTCATATGATTCATTTTACACCTTTTTGACGAAAAAAGCAAGATTTTTATGCAAAACAAAAAAGCTGCCCCGAAGGACAGCTTGAATTATTTACTTTATCTCAACTGAAGCAGCCCAATCCTTGAACTTATCTTCATACTTTGACTTATTTTTCTGCTCGCAGAGAAAATCAAAAATGTAGTAGCCACCGTTGCCCTCTGTTATAGAACTCATGCCATAATAATGTTTATCTCCTATGCTCTGGGTATAATAAATATATTTTGAATCCTTGCCTGTTATTTTCAAGGTTGTTGAGCCGTTTTCAAGGATAAAATCAAAGATATCCGATGCAGACTCGCCCTTGCCATAGCCGTAAAGTGCAATATCAGAATATGAAAGCTTAACAGCGTTTATGCCCACCTCGTTGTTGGAGAAGCTATCAAGGGCATACAGATTTGTACTGCTAGATTTCTTAATATCCGCAGGAGCGGTCATTGTATATCCCGTACCCTGCAATGTTTTAGTAGCTGTGTTTTTGTAAAAATATCTCACGCCGAAAGCCACCAAGAACGCTAGGATAAACACAAGAACTGACATCAAAGGCTTTGGTATACCCTTTTTAGCAGATGTAACAGGCGCTATCTTGTAAGGCTCATATGCACTGCCGTATGGAGTTTGAGCATTGCCATTCTGCGGAGGCGGATAACTCTGCTGAGCGTAGCCGTTCTGTGGCTGACCATAAGACTGCTGACCCTGAGCATAATTCTGCTGAGGTACTGCATTCACAGGTTGTGCTCCTGTTGTGTTGCGCTTGCCAAAGCCAACATTCTCACCAAGGTTTGATGTGTCGATAGAATCCATATAACCGCTTGTTTCAGACTCCACAATTAGGACAAAAAGCGTCAGTATCACTGATCTTTGCCGAACAAATAGGACATTTCATATTCTTTTCTCCCTCATATAATTTATGCTTTTATTCTAACATATGCTGTTTATTATGTCAATAATTTAACAAATCGATTTTATAAATTTTGTATTAATTGATATGGATAGTACTTGCCCACTTTTCAAATTTTGGGTCATAGAAATCCTTTTCATCAGCCTTACAGCCAAAAACAAACCAATAATATTTATAACCTGACTTTTTGCATAAAGCATAGTTATAAACTTCGTCGCCCGTTTTTGCACGATAGGTCATTTTAAGCTTGTTACCATCAGCATACACTTCTTTATAGCTGCTTCCAAACTGACTTTTCAAATTGCCCTTCATGTAGGTGACAAACAGTTTCTCAGTAAGAATATCCGTTGTTTCGCCGGCAAGTGAAGAGTAATCAAGGATCATATACTGAAAATCGCTATTAACATCGGCGTACTTTCCGTTGGCTTTTACAGTTCCATCACTGCTCTGTGCCGCATAATCTATTGTGGTTTCCTTTTCAAGTGACCTTGGCAGTTCAACGCTAAAGTTCTCCTCTCTAATGGTATGGGTTGAAACATTGTGATAGTACCAATATCCAAAACCGATAGCTGCGCCCACAAACAATGCCAGCAAAAGGATAAGCACCTTTTTGCCTATAGACATATTCTTTCCCACTGCCCTCACATTGCTGTTAAGGCTATTGTCAAAGCCATTGTTAAAGCTATTATTGAAACTATTGCCATACCTCGACTGTGCCGAATTTACCCCTGTCATTTCAATAACTCTTGTGCCACAATTCTGACAGCAAATGCTGTTAGGCAGAATATCGCACCCGCATACTGTACATCTCATAAAGATACCCCCTATAAAAATTTATTACTTTTATATTAACATACTTCTTCTTTTTTGTCAACAAATTTGTCAACAAAAAAGCGGACAGCACATAGCCGCCCGCTCTTAAAAACTTATTACTTAGCGTTCTTCTTAGCTTCGATATCAGCAAGAGCGTCTTTTCTTGAAAGATTGATCCTGCCCTGATCGTCTATTTCCATTACCTTAACAACGATCTCGTCGCCAACAGAAACAACGTCCTCGACCTTTTCTACTCTTGATTTGTCAAGCTTAGAAATGTGTACCAAACCGTCCTTACCAGGAGCTATCTCAACGAAAGCACCAAAGTTCATGATCTTTACTACCTTACCTCTGTAGATAGCACCTATCTCAGGGTCATTAGCGATAGTATTAATGATATTGATTGCCTGTTCAGCCTTTTCCTTGTCTATACCTGAAACGAATACGCTACCGTCCTCAGATATGTCTATCTTAACGTCACACTCAGCAGAGATCTTCTGAATTACCTTTCCGCCTGAACCGATAACTTCTCTGATCTTGTCAACCGGTACCTTTGTTGCCAGCATCTTAGGTGCCCACTTGCTTACCTCAGCACGAGGAGCAGGGATAGCCTTGAGCATTATCTCATCAAGAATATACATTCTTGCTTTTCTTGTCTTTTCAAAAGCACTTGCGATTATCTCAGGTGTCAGACCGTCTACCTTGATATCCACCTGAATAGCTGTGATACCGTTCTTTGTACCGCCTACCTTAAAGTCCATATCGCCGTAGAAGTCCTCAAGGCCCTGAATGTCTACCATAGTCATCCAGCTGCCGTCCTCCTTAGTGATAAGACCGCATGAAATACCTGCAACAGGCTCTTTGATAGGAACGCCTGCGTCCATAAGTGCAAGTGTAGAACCACAGATAGAACCCTGCGATGTAGAACCGTTTGAAGAAAGCACCTCAGATACGCATCTGATAGCATATGGGAACTCTTCAACAGAAGGGATAACCGGAACGAGTGCTCTCTCAGCAAGTGCGCCGTGACCTATCTCTCTTCTTCCCGGGCCTCTTGAAGGTCTTGTTTCACCAACAGAATATGAAGGGAAATTGTACTGGTGCATATATCTCTTGGAAGTTTCCTCGTCGATACCGTCAAGTTTCTGAGCGTCTGAAACAGGGCCAAGTGTTGCGATAGTCATTACCTGTGTCTGACCTCTTGTGAAGATACCTGAACCGTGTACTCTTGGGAGAACGCCAACTTCAGCAGCAAGTGGTCTTATCTCGTCGATACCTCTGCCGTCAACACGCTTGCCCTCATAGAGCCAGTTTCTAACTATCTTCTTCTGGAGCTTATACATAACTTCGTCAAGAACAGCTGTGTTATCCTCGCACTGCTCATCGAACTTCTCATGAACAGCGTCGATTATTGGCTGGAGTCTTGCGTCTCTTACATTCTTATCAAGAGCAACCTTTACCTGCTCGCCTACCATTGCTTCAACAGCGTCGAACAGATCATGGTCAACTTCCATTGACTCAAACTCAAACTTAGGCTTACCGATCTGAGCCTTGATATCGTTGATGAAAGCTACCATTTTCTTTATCTCTTCATGACCTGTCATGATAGCCTTGAGCATAAGATCGTCAGGTATCTGGTCAGCACCTGCTTCGATCATTACTATCTTTTCAGCTGAACCTGCAACTGTAAGGTTAAGTCTGTTCTTAGCTCTCTGCTCAAGAGTTGGGTTGAGCACCAGCTCGCCGTCAACGTAACCTACGTTGATAGATGCAACTGGGCCGTTCCATGGAATATCAGAGATGGAAAGTGCAATAGATGTAGCTATCATACCTGTGATCTCAGGTGAGTTGTCAGGGTCAACAGAAAGAACTGTCATAACAACTGAAACGTCATTTCTCATATCCTTTGGGAAAAGAGGTCTGATAGGTCTGTCTACACATCTTGAAGCAAGGATAGCCTTGTCAGAAGCCTTGCCTTCTCTCTTTGTGAAAGAACCTGGTATTCTGCCTACTGCATACATTTTCTCCTCAAAGTCAACTGAAAGTGGGAAAAAGTCAACACCCTCTCTTGGCTTTGCGGAAGCTGTAACGTTAGCCATTACAACCGTTTCACCGTATCTTACCCAGCAAGAGCCGTTAGCAAGTCCGCAGGTCTTACCTGTTTCGACTACTACAGGTCTGCCTGCATATGTCGTTTCAAAAGTTTTGAAATTCTCAAACATTGTCTTTCCTCCATTTTAGAAATTTAGTTTTTTCTGTATGGTGAAAGCATTAGCAATAAACAGGACATACGAGCTTCATACATTCTGTTTAATGCTAAGTTACCTTTCACCAACAGTTCAAATAAACACCAAAAGGCAGTGGCAATAAATGCCTCTGCCTTGATGTCAGTTACATGATTACTTACGGATACCCAGCTTTTCGATAGTAGCTCTATATCTTTCGATATCCTTCTTCTTGAGGTAGTTGAGAAGATTTCTTCTCTTACCGATCATCTTGAACAGACCACTTCTTGAGTGATTGTCCTTCTTGTGTGTCTTAAGATGTTCTGTAAGGTCGCTGATTCTCTTTGTAAGGATAGCGATCTGTACCTCAGGTGAACCTGTGTCTGTTTCGTGAGTTCTGTTAGCTTCGATAACAGCTGTCTTTTCGTCTTTTCTAAGCATTTTTTTGTACCTCTTTCGTTAAAATATTTCCGATGTAAAAGAATATGGCAGGTAACTTTCCCACTTGCGGGCGTGACCCATATTCTGTTGCATGGATATGTTGCAGTAAGCAACTCATATATTATACATTATTTCAGACAAATTGTAAATAGTCTTAACAGAAATTTTACAACTATCCTATGCCGTGATGAGCCTTGCCTGCTGTGAGTGTGTTTCTCATAAGCATTGCAATGGTCATAGGGCCAACTCCGCCTGGAACAGGTGTGATAAATGAAGCCTTATCCTTGCAGTCCTCAAAATCAACGTCACCGCAAAGCTTGCCGTTTTCATCACGATCCATACCAACGTCGATAACTACTGCACCCTCCTTGATATAATCAGCGGTTATCATCTTTGGTCTGCCAACAGCAGCAACTAGGATATCTGCTCTCTGACAAACTTCTTTAAGATCTTTTGTCTTTGAATGGCAGATAGTAACAGTGCCGTTATTATGCAAAAGCAACATAGCCTGTGGCTTACCAACGATATTGCTTCTGCCAACCACTACACACTCCTTGCCTGCAATGTCAGTGCCTGTTGACTTGATAAGCTCCATAACACCAGCAGGTGTGCATGGCAGAAAACTGTAATCGCCTATCATTATTTTGCCCACATTTACAGGGTGGAAAGCGTCAACGTCCTTGTCAGGTCTGATGTTATTTATTATCACTTTATCGTCAAGGTGCTTTGGCAATGGGAGCTGAACGAGTATTCCGTCCACTCTGTCATCATCATTGAGCTTTTTGACAAGGTCGAGAAGCTCTTCTTCTGTTGTTTCCGCAGGGAGAGCATACTTGAATGAATTAAAGCCCACAGTTTCGCAAGCCTTTTCCTTGTTTCTTACATAAACCTGAGAAGCAGGGTCATCACCGACGATGACCACTGCAAGACCTATCTCTATGCCCTGCTCTTTAAGCTTCTCTGTTTCAAGTCTTATTTCTTCCTTGACCTTGGCTGATACTGCCTTGCCGTCAATTATCTGTCCCATTTATTCTTCCTCCGTATCCTTTTCATCTGTATCTTTTACTTCGCGGTCCTCGTCGTTATCGTCACCAAGGATAGACTTATACTCTGTCTCAGCTTTGGTGTGTGACTCCTTGTCCTTTTCCTCGGCTTCTTTAATCTTGTCTTTTTGAGCCTGCTTGCCGAATTTTTCGTCATATTCTTTTTGAAGCTCAATAAAGCTCTCACCCTTATCCTTGGCTTCCTTTATCTTGTGCTTAAGTTCTTTCTTCTCTTTCTGGATATCATTGTAGCTGTTATACTGTTCAAGCTGTGCCTTTGAAAGCTCAGTGTCAACGAACAGTTTATAATCGCTGTTTCTCTTTGTGATACCTCTGAACACGATTATAAGTACAAGTGAAGCAAGAACACAAGTGCCTGCAACAAGCTGTGATACTCTTATGTTTCCAAGATAGAGCGAATCTGTTCTCAGACCCTCGATGAAAAATCTTCCCAGACCGTACCAGCCTGTGTACATAAGGAATACTTCGCCGTCAAACTTGCGGTGTTTAAGATAGAAATGCAGGATTATAAATCCAATAAGACACCAAATAGATTCATAAAGGAAGCATGGGTGGATAGGGTCAAGAGCCGACACTTTGCCGCCAAGTTCGTCATAATGGTTTGAGATATATTCCATTGTGGTGTTGCTTATCATGCCCCAAGGAAGCTTTGTATTTGCACCGAAAGCCTCCTGATTGAAGAAGTTGCCCCAACGTCCGATACACTGACCGATAAGAAAACATGGTGCGACCACATCAAGAAGCGCAGTAAGCTTCAGCTTTCTTACTTTTGCTATAATTCCACCCACGATTATCGCACCGATAAGTCCGCCGTAGATAGCAAGACCTCCGTCACGAATATCGAAAAACTCTGAGAATTTCATGCCCTCTGTATTAAAGATGATATAATAAAATCTTGCGCCAAAGATAGCTCCGATAAGTCCGCCGATAACGGAATCTGTCGCTCTATCAGGGTCGATGCCTACGGTCTTCATTCTTCTGAAGCCGTATATCATCGCAAGAAGAATACCGATGGTTATTAAAAAACCATACCAATATATCTTGAAATTCGTGCCTGGCACTGTAAAAAGCACTCTGTCGATATCAATACCCTCTTTGAAGATATTGTCACCCTTTCCGAAATTGGGAAAATAAACTCTGTTCGGAAACTCTCTGAGTTTTTCCCTTATTGCGTCATTTGCCGTAGAGTCGGCAAGAAACTGCAATGCTGTCATAAATTTATCATTCCTTTCACTGAGCCTGTAGCTCAAAATACCTACTTATTATCTACCACGGAGATAGACGACTTTTCAGGGTCGAACATTTCTCTTACGGCGTTTTCGCAATCCTCCACAGTCATTTCTGCAAGAACCTGTGCTTCATAGAAAGCGTCAGAGTTTTCAAAATAGCTTTCTGCAAGATAATCTGCTGCTCTTTCAGGATTATTCATTCCTCTTACTATTTCGCCGTACATAGAACGCTTTATCATATCAAACTGCGACTTGTCAAAGCCCTCTGTCTTTACACGTTCTATCTCCGCTAGATAACGGCGATAAAGCTCTTCGGGGTCATGGGATTCACCTGATATTATTGGCGAGAACACGCCACCGCTTGTGAAAACTTCCACGCCGAACTGCGAATTTATCAGTCCGTCATCAAAAAGCTGTTTATAAAGTGGCGAAGACGAGCCTATAAGCAGATGAAGCGCAACTGACGCTGTTCCAGCCTTTTTGAAAAGTTCTCTGCCCTCATAAGGCTTGCACTTGAAGCCGATATTGAAAAGTGGCAGACCCACAGGGAAGCTCTGAAATATCTTTTTCTGCGCTACATTCTCAGGCTCATCAGGAAGCTTTGTTTCAAGCTCCATATTCTCGCATGGCTTCAACATTTTATCGCATATTTCCATGACCTTATCCTCGTCAACATTTCCTGCAATGGCAAGAACCATGTTGTGAAGATTATAGAAAGTGTAGTAACACTTATAAAGAAGATCAGGAGTTATCTCAGCAATAGTATCAACAGTTCCTGCAATATCTATCTTTATAGGGTGGTTTACATACAGAGCTTTCAGCAGATTATAAAAGCACTGTCTTTCAGGAGAATCTGCACACATTTTTATTTCCTGACCGATTATTCCCTGCTCCTTAGCCACAGATTGCTCTGTAAAATATGGCTTCTGAACAAAGTCAAGAAGTATTTCAAGAGAATCCTCCCAGTTTTCCGAGCAGCTGAACGTATATGCCGTTTCATCAAAAGACGTGAAAGCATTTGCGTTGGCACCAGTTTTTGCATATAAGTCAAAAACATCTGTGTCTTCATTTTCAAAAAGCTTATGCTCAAGAAAATGGGCTATGCCCTCAGGCACAGTGATGAAATCTTTGCTGTCCTTGGTCTTGAAACAGTTGTAAATTGAGCCGTACTTTGTGGCAAATATGGCTTCTGTAGTTGTGAAGCCCTCCATTTTCCACACAAGCACGTCAAGTCCTGACGGGTGATGAAAAACGCTGTAGCTCTCGCCCAGTCGCTCGCTCTTTACAATCTCCTTATTCATCACAGTCCTCCTCTTCCTCGCCCCTGATCACGAAAACAGTATCAGGCTTAAAAGTCTTTGCACAGCTTATTATATCCTCACGGGTAAGCTTTGCTATCCGCTCGTTTATCTCCTCAGGGGTGAAAGCTGTGTTTCGTGTGTTCTGTGCAGCATACCAACCCATGATATCATATATGCTGTCATAATTTGACTTAAAGCCACCGCATAGAGATTTCTTTGTGTTTTCAAGCTCCTCTTCTGTGAAGTCGCCATTACATATGGCTTCGAGCTGTTCTTCGATAGCTTTTTTTGCCTTTTCTATGTTACAGCTTTCAACGCCACTATCAATAAAAAGCGTGCCCTTTCTGTCGGCATATGCAGAGGAACAATAATAACAAAGGCTCATCTTTTCTCTTACGTTTGCAAAAAGCTTTGAAAAAGGCGTTGCTCCGAGAAGCATACAGAAAAGCTTTGCGGTGTAGATATCCTCATAATCAGACTTGAATGCCATGACCATTTTGCTTTGGATTACCTGCATTTTAAGCTCTCTATAAACAGGCTCTGCCTTTGCAGGTGAATTGTGTCTGTAGTCTATCTTCTCCACAGGTGAAACTCTTATAAGAGCAGCCATTTCATTTCTTATAAGATTTTCCGCAGCAGCCGTGTTTCCGCCGCCTGATATGGTTATCTCTATCTTTGCACTTTCAAGAAGCTTTTTGTGTTGTCTTAACAGATCCTCCTGAGTTATGTTCTCAGCAAGCTCCACAGTTCCAATTGCAGACACAGCCGCAGGCTCGCCCTCAAATATGACCTTTTTCGCCTGCAAAAGTGCATAGCCACGCTTGTCATTGACAGTGGCAACAATAGCGTCGATAAGCTCCTGCTTTCTCAAAGTAAAATACTTCTCACAGAACTTTCCGTCAACAAGGTGAGGTCTGAGCAGACAGTTCAAAAGCTGTCTTACCACCTGAACGGATATTACTTCGCCGTCTATAGTATAATCGTCGCCGATAAAGCTCGCAGACAGACCGACAGACTGATAGTCGCCTATAGTGCCACAGTTAGTACCTATGCTCGAACCATACAGCCCGGTGAGTGTGGAAGTAAGCTTTGTTCGTGAAGGTATCTCCGCATTCGATGTCACAAGCACTGTTTGAAGCATTGCATTGACGCAGGCTGTTTTTTCGTTCAGCGGTGATATAAACGCTATCTTCACGCAGTTTGACTTGAATTTCTTGTCATATATTCTTGTAAGAGATATCCCTCTGCCGAGTTCTTCCCTACTATAAGATACAGCCATTTGATTACTCCTTCAAGCGTTTTCACGCTAAAATTTTTCGTGATAACACGATAATAATATAGTATATCACATTCCTGTGCAGATTTCCATACTTTTCACAAGAATTTCATAAATACACTTATTCTATTACCGTATAAATGAAATTTTCCCAATGAAGCATTGTTCCCTCGTCTGTTTCGTCAGGCAAAAGCGCTCTTGCCATAAGAAGATCTTCGCCTGTGTCCACATTGAGAAGATGTGCATAATCGCCGTCAATTTTTGTTACCTTATATGTTCTTGGCTCCATTTTTATTCTCCTTTTCTGTCCATAAATACCACGTTTTCAGCACCCAGTCTGTTTTCAAGTTTGACAAGCAGTTCAGGACACATTTTCACAGCATGAACAGACTTTATGCCTGTCATTTTGCGTATATCGCTGAAAAATACCGCAAATTTTGAACCAGTCTGTGCTCTGTATTTCTCGGCTATAGTTCTAACAGCCTTTATGCCCTCTGCATCTCTTGAAACAAGCCTTACGCAAATATCCCTTTGAAGCTGTAATGAGCAAAATCTATCGACAGGCTCGAGCATATCCGCAAGTATCTTAGGTTCTTCTTCCTCTTTGCATGATATCTTGCCTTTGACGTGCAGAAGCGCTCTGTCTTTTATAAGGCCTCCCATAGTTTGAAAAACTGACGGAAAAACCACTATCTCTAATGTTCCGAACTTGTCTTCAAGCTCCACAAAACACATCATATCGCCTTTTTTGGTCTTTAGCATTTTTCTGCCCCTGACCATTCCTGCATAGTCTACTTCCGCCCCATCAGCGAAACGTTTATCAGCCATTCCGCCCTCGTCTGTACAGGCTTTTATGAGCTGTGCAGAGGTTACGCACCTTGCGGCTGAAATCACACACTCAAAGCGGTCTATAGGGTGGGCTGATATATACATACCAAGAGCTTCATGCTCAAATTCAAGAAGCTGCTGTTCGTCAAACTCGCCGCAACGTTCTATCTTCTTTTCCATTGGCAAAGCAGCACCCATGCCAAACAAGTCAAGTTGACCCTCAATCACATTTCCGTCTGACCGAGTTACGCTTTTCATTATGTCCTCACAAGCATTGAGATGTTCACGTCTGGTGTATCCAAAACCATCAAAAGCTCCACTCTTTATAAGTGCTTCCACTGTTCTCAGGTGGATATCTCTGCCCGAAACTCGTGTACAAAAGTCTTGAAGCGAACGGAACGCTCCACCTGATTTACGCTCAGAAACTATCCTGTCGATAGCCCCCTCACCAAGCGACTTAACCGCAAGAAGTGCAAAGCGTATTCCCTCAGGCTCTGCCACAAAACCGCTTTCGCTCTTATTTATATCAAGTGGCAATATCTTCACACCGTTTTTGCTCACGTCTGCAATATAACCGTAAAGCTTATCGGTGCTGTCAAGAAGCGTGATAGTCATAAGTGCCGCCATGTATTCTTTATAGAAATGACATTTTAAATACGCTGTCTGATATGCGATAGTTGCATAAGCCGCCGCATGGGATTTGTTAAAGGCATAGCTTGCAAAAGAGGTCATTTCGTCAAATATCTCATTGGCAACATTAGCGGGCACACCGTTTGCCACTGCACCACAGCACTGCCCTTTCTCACCGTAGATAAACGCTTTTCGCTCGTTTTCCAAAACAGCCGCTTTCTTTTTAGCCATTGCTCTCCTTACGATATCCGCTCTGCCGTATGAATATCCTGCGAGTGTGCGGAATATCTGCATTACCTGCTCCTGATAAACTATACAGCCGTATGTCACTTCAAGTATGCCTTTGAGCAATGGGTGCTTATACACTATCCTGTCAGGTTCATGGCGGTTTCGGATATATGTTGGGATCGAGTCCATAGGTCCTGGGCGGTAAAGAGAGATAACAGCGATAAGGTCCTCTAATCTTTCAGGGCGAAGCTTCATGACAGTTGCGGTCATTCCCGCACTTTCAAACTGGAAAACGCCCTCCGTTTTGCCCTGTGACAGCATTTCATATACCTTTTTGTCATCAAGAGGTATCTTCTCCAAGTCAAAATCAGGGTGAGTTTCTATCACCTGCTTTCGGCAGTGGTCTATAATGGTAAGGTTACGGAGTCCGAGAAAATCAATTTTAAGAAGTCCCAATCGTTCAAGCACTGTCATTGTATACTGTGTGGAAACTTGTCCGTCACGAGAATAGAGAACGTAAAAGTCAACCGGCTCTTTTGTGATAACAACGCCTGCTGCGTGGGTGGACACGTTTCGTGGCATACCCTCGACGCTCATGGCAATATCAAGAAGTTGTCGTACCTTCATATCAGTCTTATAAAGGGAACTAAGCTCAGGTATATTCTCTATGGAATATTTAAGTGGCTGACCTCTTGGTATTTTCTTTGCAAGCATATCTCCGGTCTGATAAGGCAGACCCATTGCCCTTGCCACATCTCTCACTGCCTGCTTTGCCGCAAGTGTGCCAAAGGTCGCAATCTGCGCCACATGGTCAGAGCCGTATTTCTCCACAACGTAATCAATAACACGCTGTCTGCCTTCCATGCAGAAATCTATATCAAAGTCAGGCATGGAAACTCTTTCTGGATTGAGAAAACGCTCAAAGAGCAGATCATATTTCAGCGGGTCAATGCCTGTTATACCAATACAATAAGCACACAGACTTCCTGCACCTGAACCACGTCCGCAACCAACAGGTATACCGTGGGTCTTTGCATAATGCACGAAATCCCATACTATAAGATAATAGTCAGTATATCCCATTCTCGTTATGACGTCAAGCTCATAGTCAACACGTTTCAAAGCCTCTTTTGTAGGATTTTCATAACGTTTATAAAGCCCTTTCATGCACATATCACGAAGAAACTTTTCATTATCTGAAACACCGTCTATATGAAAATACGGAAGCTTTGTTTTGCCAAACTCAAAGCTTACATTACATCTGTCAGCTATCTTTACTGTATTCTCCAGCGACTCAGGCTGAGAAGGAAAAAGCTCCGCCATTTCTTCTGCTGACTTTACATAAAACTCGTTTGTCGGAAATTCAAGCCTGCTTGGGTCGTCTAGTGTCGTGCCTGTTGAGATACACATTAGCACACGTTGCGCATTAGCGTCTGAACGTCTGAGATAGTGTGCGTCATTAGTGCAGACCATCGGTATTCCTGTTTCTCGTGAAAGCTTTATAAGCATAGGCAATATTCTCTGCTGGTCTGCAAACTTATGATTTTGAAGCTCTATAAAGTAATTATCCCTGCCAAATATATCACGATATTTAAGAGCAGTCTGCTTTGCAGCCTCATAATCGCCATTTGTCAGCTTTCTAGGTATCTCACCCGCAAGACAAGCCGACAAGCAGATAAGCCCCTTGTGGTATTTTTCAAGCAATTCAACATCTACTCTCGGTTTGCTGTAAAAGCCCTCTGTATATGCCGCCGACACAAGCTTTATAAGATTTTGATAACCCTCGTTGTTTTCACACAGAAGCACAAGGTGGTAAGGCGAACTGTCTATCTTCGCTAGCTTGTCAAATCGTGTTCTTGGTGCAACATACACCTCACAGCCTATTATAGGCTTTATGCCCTGAGCAAGACATTCGTTGTAAAACTCCACTGCCGCAAACATATTTCCATGGTCTGTGACCGCAACTGCTTTCTGTCCAAGCTCCTTTACACGCAAAACAAGCTCCTTGATACGGCAGGCGCCGTCAAGGAGCGAATATTCACTATGAAGATGTAGATGTACAAACTCAGGCATTTTTATTCCTCTTTCAGTGCAAGACCTTTTTCAACTCTTATCCTGTCAGCTATCTCTGCTATCTTCTGCAATCTGTGGTTTGCCCCCGAACGTGAGATAGGAGGATCTATGGCTGCACCAAGATCTTTAAGATTGAAGTCAGGGTTATTATATCTAAGCTCAGCTATCTCCTGCAAATTATCAGGAAGAGAATAAAGCCCCACTGTCTCGTCTATAAGTTCGATATCGCTTATCTGCTTTTCCGCTGCTTTCAGCGACTTCTCTATATTGGCGTTATCGCAGTTCACCGCTCGGTTTATCTTGTTGCGCATATCTTTCATCATTTTTACGTTCATAAGTTCAAGCGAACACATAGGCGCACCCATAAGAGTAAGCATATCTATGATATTCTCAGACTCTTTTATGTAAACTATCTGTGCGTTCTTACGTTCAACGTGCTTTGGAGTGATATCGTAATTATCTATAAGCAGCATACCAAAATCATTGCAAAGCTCTATCGTTGGCATAACGAACTCCATATGATATTTTTTCTCAGGATTGTTCACCGAACCGCAGGCAAGAAATATACCAGCCACAAGCTGTGGATAAAACTTCTCTTTAGGCAGGTCAGCTTCTTCCAAACGCCTGCTCTTATCCATTCTGAAATAGTCAAGAAGCATGAGCCTGTCCTCACGCGCAGGAATATCCAAAGCATAAAGCACAACGCCGTTTCGCTTTTTCTGCTCTGTGACTAACACTGCGTTTTCATTACCGGTTATCCTGCCAGTGTTCAACACAAAAAAGTCTGCTACCGCTTTGTTTTCAGTGAGAAAAGATATCTCATCATCTGACAGGCAGTTACAGTACGTGAGCATACCCATCATGCACACGTCAGCCTTTGGCTTTGAATTTATCTTGCTTATTATTTCTTCTTTTGCTCTGTATGAAAAGGATACGTCCTCCAACTTTCAAACCGCCTTACTGATTATTTATATCTCTGTGTGTTATTCTTATCCTGTGACCTTGCTTTCTCAGATGCTCCGCAACTGCTTCTGCAAAGGTAACGCTCCTATGCTTTCCGCCCGTACAGCCGAACGCTATAACAAGCTGTGACTTGCCCTCTTTTTCGTAAAGAGGTATGAGATAGTCGATAAGATCTGTTAGCTTGCCTAGAAGCACTTTGGCTTCGTCAAAGCTCAAAACATAATCATAAACGTCCTTGTCAAGACCTGTTTTGTTCTTAAGCTCAGGTACATAAAACGGATTAGGCAGACACCTTACGTCAAATACAAGGTCGCCCTCGCTCATTGCACCGAACTTGAACCCGAACGACTGAACATCAATATGCATAAACTCGTTGTTTCCAAGGAATATGGAATAAAGCCTTTCCTTAAATTGAGCTGTTGAGCTTCTTGACGTGTCTATATAAAAATCAGCCTGTGCTTTTATAGGTCTTAATATCTCACGCTCAGTTTCAATAGCTTTTCTTATGTTTCCATATGACACCTCGTCAAGAGGGTGCTTTCTTCTTGTTTCCTTGTATCTTCTCACGATAACGTCATCTGAACTGTCAAGGAAAAGTATTTTAAGACTCACGTCCTCGCCCTGAAGCTGCTTTACTGTGTCTTGAAGCTTCAGAAAAAGATCGCCGCCTCTTATATCAACAACAAACGCTACCTTGTCTATTTTTCCGTCAGACTGACTGCATATGTTTGCAAACTTTGGGATAAGCTCAGGCGGCATATTATCAACGCAGTAATATCCTATATCTTCAAGCACATTCACGGCACTTGATTTTCCCGATCCTGACATACCAGTAATTATCACAAACTGCATAACGTTCATTCCTTTCTTACAAAG
>ERZ857969.2904-NODE-2904-length-18391-cov-6.911649_pt1 | contig 18391 bp, 10 predicted proteins | sample MGYA00519864_ERZ857969 | MGnify/ENA primary metagenome ERZ857969 (study PRJEB31778, sample SAMEA3449382) | human gut metagenome | biome: human gut; feature: human-associated habitat; material: faeces | place: United Kingdom | collected 2010/2012 ... | reverse complement strand
GCAGGCGGCAGCGATGGCGATGACGACACGCTGACGCATACCGCCGGAGAACTCGTGCGGATACTGCTCGTAGCGGCGCTCCGGGTCGGGGATGCCGACCTTGGCCAGCATCTCGATGGCGGCTTTCTTAGCCTCCGCGCCCTTCAGACCCTGATGGTGCTCGATGCTCTCCTGGATCTGCTTGCCGATTTTCTTCAGCGGGTTCAGGCTGGTCATCGGGTCCTGCATGACCATGGCGATCTTCTTGCCGCGCACGCCCAGCCAGTCCTTCTCGGTGAACTTGGTCATGTCGCGGCCTTCGTACATGATGGAGCCGCCGGTGATCTTACCGTTGACATCCAGCATACCCACGAAGGTCTTGGTGAATACGGACTTGCCCGAGCCGGACTCGCCCACGATGGCCAGCGTCTCGCCGTCATAAAGGTCCAGCGAGCACTTGCGGATCGCGTTCAGCTTCTTGCCGCGCAGGCTAAAGGTGATCTCCACGTCTTTGGCAGAGATGATCGGTTGTCTATCCATTTTTGTGATTTTCTCTCCCATCTGTTAAACGTGGTTGCGCGGGTCAGCAGCATCCGAGAAAGCGTTGCCCATGATATAGAAGGAAATGGAGATGATGGACACGATGGATGCGGGGAAGACCAGCAGGTAAGGATAATCGAGGAAGAAGCCGCGCACCTTGCTCAGGATGAGGCCCAGAGACGGAGTCTCGATGCCCAGACCGATGCCCAGATAGGACAGGGTGGACTCGAGGTTGATGGTGGCGGGGATGCTCAGCGCCATGCGCAGGATGATGACGGAGACCAGATAGGGCAGGATGTTCTTGGTCAGAACGCGCCACAGCGGGGTGCCAAGGCAGCGGGACGCGAGGTTGTACTCGCGGTCACGGAACATGAACACCATGTTGCGGACGCGGCGGGCCATGACCAGCCAGCCGATGGCGATCATCGAGACGGCCATGATGGTGAAGCTCTGGCCGACGACCAGTGCGATCAGGGTCATGTAGATGATGTAAGGCACGTTGTCGATGAGGTTGTACAGCTCGGTGAAGAAGCGGTCCAGCTTACGGACATAGCCCCAGATCAGGCCGATGATGACGCCGAGGATGCTCTCGCCCACGGCAACGATGAGGGCCAGACGGATGGACACCTGAGTGGCGTACCACACCTGACACCAGTAGTCGCGGCCGAGGTTGTCGGTGCCGAACCAGTATTCGCTGTTGGGCTTCCGGAAGGCCAGAGAGGAATCCGTCACCAGCGTCTGATAATCGTACTTGCCGATGGCCAGTGCGATGAAGGAGAAGATGACGAGGAACAGGAACAGGAACAGGCAGACGACAGCAGCCTTGTGCTTGAGGAAGTTCTGGATGACAGAACCCCAGTAGCTGTAGTTGGAGTAGCCGACACGCTCGGCTTCCTCCGGAGAGTAATCGACGAAGTAGAACAGTTCGTCCTGCTTCTTGCCCTCAAAATCAGATGCTTTAGCCATCAGCGTGCGGCCTCCTTTCCGGTCAGAGTAATGCGCGGGTCAACCAGCATCATCAGCACGTCGCCCAGGAAAACACCCACGATGCCCAGTGCAGCGTAGAGGATGACCAGAGTCTGGACGACGTTCAGGTCATAGCGCTGGATGGCGTCGGTCAGCAGGGGACCCATGCCGGGAACGGAGAAGAACCGCTCCATCAGCAGAGAGCCGCCGACCGTCAGCAGGATGGACTGGGGGATATACTGCACCATGGGGACCATGGCGTTGCGCAGCACATGCTTGAACATGATCTCGCTGGAGCTCAGGCCCTTGACGCGGGCCAGCTTGATATAATCGCGGGTCAGCTCGTCCACCATGTAGCGGCGGGTCCACAGAGCGTAGCCTGCGATAGACGCCAGCGACAAGCAGACGATGGGCAGCACGCTGGACGGGCCGACATTACGGGTGGAGTACAGCGTGGGGAAACCCAGGTATTTGGAGCCGAAGACCAGCACCAGCGAATAGGAGACCAGAGAAGGCACAGCGTTGACGAAAACGGTGTAGGCCGTGCCGATCCAGTCAAAGACCTTGTCCTTGAAGGCGGTCTGCAGGATGCCCAGCATGATGCCCACCAGCAGAGAGATGCCGGCGGAGATCAGGCCGAGGCGCATGGAGACGCCGAATTTCTTGCCGATCACCTTCACGACAGAAGCGCCATTCTGGATGCGGCGGGAAGTGCCGAAGTCCAGATGGAGCAGGTCGTTGTAGAAGTGCAGCAGCTGGGTGCCGATGGGGTCGGTCAGACCGGCGGCTTCCAGTGCGGCGTATTTCTGCTCTTCGGTAAACTTCATGAGCTGTTCTTCCGTGAAGTAGTAGTCCGTAGGCAGGCAGCGCATCAGCAAAAAGACGATGGTTGCGATCAATAAGATCGTGACGAGCGACTGAGCCAGCCGCTTGACGGTGTATTTTAACATGATAACCAAACCTTTATAAAATAATCATCAGGCTTTGGTTGCTGCATTGAAAGCAGCGGAGAAAGCCTCGTACTCCTCGGTGGTGTAGCCGTCGCCCTGACGGGTCTCCCAGTTGACGGCCTTGTAGTTGCAGGGACCGTACATGGCGTTGATCTTGGTGTACTCGTTGACGTGGGTCAGGCACCAGAGCACCTCGTACAGGCAGGGGATGCACAGTGCGTTGTTCAGCATGGAAGCCTCAGCCTTTGCGAATGCGGCATAGCGTGCATCGGTATCGGTGACGATAGCCTTTGCCTCGGTGACCAGATCGGTGAACTCCTGGTAATCAGCCAGCAGGTCCTTCTGGTAATCCTTCGGGTCGGCCTCGACGGCTGCGATCCAGGAGGTGGTCTGAGCGTAGTAAGCGTTGTCGTCGCTCAGGACTTCCTGACCCAGGAAGTTGACGGGGTCACCGAAGTCAGCGCCCCAGCCGTTCTGCAGGATGGAGTGCAGCTGGACGTTACGGACTTCCTTATAAAGAGAAGAGACGTAGGTGCCGATGTCCAGCACGACGAAGTCATCGCCCAGGCTCTCGGAGAAGCACTGCTTCAGAACGGTGGCGGTATCCAGAGCAGTGGTGTCGCCGCTCTTGATGTAGTGGTAGCAGTGGACGGGGAAGGTGACGCCAATAGCGCTCAGCTCTTCCATGGCCTGCTTCTTCAGGTCAGCGATGTCGCCGCCGTTGTCGCGGAGGCGGATCATGGTCTTGCCGTCGTAAGCCTGACTGTCGAAGCCCATCTCCTTGGCGACCAGAGTGGTGTACTCCTCACCCTTGGTGTTGTAGCAGACACCGGGCATGGTGTAGTAGTCGTTCTCGCACTTCAGGGGGTTGATCTTGTTGGTGCGGGCGTAGTAGTTGGTGAAGTCGATGCCCTTGTAGAAGCACTGACGGAATGCGCGGTTGGAAACAGCCTTGTTCCAGTTCTCGTCCAGATTGCCGTTCTCATCCTTGCGCTGGAAGTTCAGGTGCATCTGGTAGCTGAACTTGGTGGGGCGCTTCTCGCACAGGAACTTGTTGTGCTCGTTGTTGGGGTCGGAGGTGATGGTGGTCAGGTTGGACTCGGTCAGGTCGATGTTATCGACCTCGCCGTTCTCGTACAGCTGCAGGCCCATGGACAGGTCGGGGATCATGGTGACGGTATGATGCTCGAAACGGGTGCAGTCGTTTGCAGCGTAGTAGTTGGGGTTGGGGATGAAGCTCTTGGTGTTCTGCTGGATGTACTCCTCGATGAGGTACGGACCATTGTACCACATGGTGGAGTAATCGCAGGAGCGGAAGCCATCGATGCCCAGCTCCTTGATGAGGTCCTCAGAGGCGGGGTAGAAGCTGTTGTAGGCAGCGACAGTGTCGAAGTAGGGGCAGGGGCTCTTGCAGGTGAAGACCAGAGTGTAGTCGTCCGGTGCCTCGACGCCGACACCGGCAGCCAGCATATCCTCGTAGGTCATGTCAGCAGCAGCGTCGCCCTTGTCCTTGGTCAGGTCGTAGTACTCAGCAGCGCCCACGACGGTCTCAGAAGGCATAGAGGTGTTGAAAGCCTCGTTCTTGAGAGCGTTCAGGACCCACTCAAGACCCACGAGGAAGTCCTTGGAGGTCAGGTGAGACTTGACCTCGCCGTTGACGTCGCACCAATCGACATCGTCGCGCAGGTGGAAGGTCCAGACGGTGGAGTCCTCGTTGTGCTCCCAGCTGGATGCGATGGCGGGCACTGCCTTGCCGTAGCAGTCGAAGCTCAGCAGGCCGTCCCAGCAGTTGGTGGTGACGTTCAGGTCGGAAGCGGACTGGCTGTACAGGAAGTTCCAGGTCTCCAGCTCACGGTTGGCAGTCTCGAAGGAGACGTAATCGGTGATGGCGTCGGCTGCGGGTGCAGCTGCGCCGGAGGCAGCACCGGAGGTGCTGGCAGCAGTGCTGCTGGAAGAACCACCACAAGCGGCCAGGATGCTTGCAGCGCCCACGACGCCGGAAGCCTTGAGGAAGCTGCGGCGGCTGATGGAATGAGACTCAAAATTTGCGTTCATTGTGTTTTCCTCCCAATTATTCTTTCGTGTCTCGGCTCTATGGCGCAGGGTACCTTGCCCTGCCGATTTCCCACTCCTACGAGATTATCTGCCCCTCTGTATTACCAGAGAATACAAAAGAGCGCAGAAACAGACCCCTCTGTCTGCGCCTGTGCTCCTCCCGTAAAATCCTTAACACGACATATATTGTACCATCGAAATAAATAGTTGTCAATGGAATGTGAAATGCCTTTTCTTTCAAAAGAAAGTTGTACTCTGCATAGAGATGAAATAAATTTACTTTACTGTGGTGAAGAGTGACGAAAATAAGATAAACAGGCCCAAAAACAAAACAACGGGAGCTGTTCTTGGGCTAAGAACAGCTCCCGTGTGTGGATCACGGGCCGGAAGCAGGAACTCCCGGCGGAAAAGATTTAAGAAAAAGTTAAGATTTTGCGGCGTCGAAAGCCTTGGCAAATTCCTCGTACTGAGCGGTGGTGTAGGCGTCCTCGCTGGTCTCCCAGTTGACGTACTTGAAGTTGCAGGGGCCGAACATGGCGTTGATCTTGGTGTACTCGTTGACGTGGGTCAGGCACCAGCGGACATCGTAGTAGCAGGGGACAGCCAGCGAGTTGTTGATCATGTAGGCCTCGGCCTTTGCGAAAGCCTCATAGCGGGCGTCGGTGTCGTCCACGATGGCGTTGGCCGCGTTGACCAGGTCGGTGAACTGTTCGAACTCGTCTACCAGCTCCTTCTGGTAATCGGCGGGATCCTCCGCCACCAGCTGGATGTTGGAGTAGTTGACGGCGTAGTAGGCGTTGGAGTCGTGCAGGATCTCCTGACCCACAAAGTTGACGGGGTCGCCGAAGTCTGCGCCCCAGCCGTTGATGACGAAGCCGTGGAGCTTGGGGATGCGGACTTCCTTTGCAAGGCTGGAAACATAGGTGCCGAGGTCCAGCTGGATGAAGTCGTCGCCGAAGCTGTCGGTGAAGCACTGCTTCAGAACGGTGGCGTTGTCCTGAGCCACGGTGTTGCCGGCCACGAAGAAGAAGGGAGCCTTGACCGGGAAGGTGACGCCGATGGCGGTCAGCTCATCCATGGCCTGCTTCTTGAGGGCGGCGATGGAGTCGGCGGTGGACTTGCGCAGATGGACCATGGTCTTGCCGTCATACTTCTCGCCGTCGATGCCCAGCTCCTTGGCCACCAGATCAACATAATCGGTGCCTTTGGAGTTGTAGCAGACGCCCTTCATGGTGTAGTAGTTGTTCTCACACTTGAGGGGGTTGATCTTGTTGAAGCGTGCGTAGTAGGGAATGAGGTTCAGGCCCTCCTGGAAGCAGCGGCGGAATGCCCGGTTGGCCACGGCCTTGTTCCAGTTCTCGTTGGGGGTGCCGTCGGTGTTGAGGCAGTAGAAGTTGAAATGGAAGTCGTAGGCGTACTTGGTGGGGCGCTTCTCACAGAGCTGGTCGTTGTAGGCGTTGGAAGTGTCGGAGGTGATGGTGGTCAGGGTGCTCTCGCTCAGCTCCAGCTCGTCCAGCTCACGGTTCTGATACAGCTGGTAGCCGACGGTCAGGTCGGTGATCATGCTCAGGGACACGCGCTCGAAGCGGCTGCACTCGTCAGCTGCATAATAATGAGGGTTCGGGATGAACCGCTTGGAGTTGTCGGAGACGAATTCCTCGATGAGGTAGGGGCCGCAGCACCACTGCTGGGTGTAGTCCACGCCGCGGAAGCCCTCGACGCCCAGCTTTTCCACCAGAGCCGGGGGTGCCGGATAGCAGCAGACGTAGGAAGCCACGGTGTCGAAGTAGGGGCAGGGATTTATGCAGGTGTAGACGACGGTGTAATCATCCGGTGCATCGATGCCGACGCCTGCGGCCAGCATATCGTCGTAGGTCAGGGCCGCGGCGGCTGCGTCGTCCATCGCATAGGTCTTGTCGTAGTAATCGGCTGCGCCCACGACGGTGGTGGAGGGCATGGAGGTGTTGGCGGCCTGATTCTTCTTTGCGTTCAGCACCCACTCGAAGCCTACGAGGAAGTCTTTGCTGGTCAGGTGGTCCTGCACCTCGCCGTTCATGTCCACCCAGTCCACGTCGTCACGGAGGTGGAAAGTCCAGACAGTGGAGTCCTCGTTGTGCTCCCAGCTCTTAGCCAGAGCCGGCACCGGCTTGCCGTAGTTGTCGAAGCTGACAAGACCGTCGATGATGTTGGTCGTCACGTTGAAGTCGATGGCCTGCTGGCTGTAGAGCATATTCCAGCTCTCGATCTCACGGCCAGAAGTCTCGTAAGTAAACAGCTCGCTCAGGCCCTTGCCGGAAGCAGCTGCACCGGAAGAAGCCGACGAAGCACTGGCTGCGGTGCTGGAAGAAGAGCCGCCGCAGGCAGCCAGCAGACTGGCTGCGCCAACAGCGCCGGCACCCTTGAGGAAGCTGCGGCGGGTGATGGTGTGAGACTCAAAATCGTGGTACATATTCTTTCCCTCCTGTAATGATTGGTACGGCTCTGCGTTTCCCAAATCCCTATCCTGTCCATACTACTTTACCTTCCCACAAGGTCTGGAAGCCGTCTTCATAACCATTGTACACCGTCTGAACGGTCTTTTTGCTCACATACTGCGTTGCCTTCCCTTGCAATCCGTCAGGATTGCTGCGGAAAATCGCCTTGTCTGTGGGCAAAAATCCTCGCCTATCCGGCGCACTCTGGCCATGAACCCGGCTTCAAAAGGGTAAAAAAGGGCGCAGAGACAGATTTTATTGATCTGTTTCTGCGCCATTGCAGAACCCGTATCGATTGCAAATATTCTATCATCCCACAGGCGGGAAGTCAAGAAAAACCACTCTGGTACGGATTGAATCTTATTGATTCAGCAAACACATAAAAATGAAAAGATTTCATGTGCTGACTGAAATAGAATGACTTTTGTGCCTGCTTAGCCCTGAATAGCAGCGTCGAAAGCCTTGGCAAACTGCTCGTACTGGACGGTGGTGTAGGCTTCCTCGGAAGTCTCCCAGTTGACAGCCTTGTAGTTGCAGCCGCCGTACATGGCGTTGATCTTGCTGTACTCGTTGGCGTGGGTCAGAGACCATGCGATGTCGTAGTAGGCGGGGCTGACCAGCACGTTCTCCAGCAGATAGGCCTCAGCCTTGGCGAAGGCCTCGTAGCGGGCGTCGGTGTCGTTGACGATGGCGTTGGCGGCATTGACCAGATCGGTGTACTGCTCGAAAGTATCCATCAGGTCCTTCTGGTAGTCGGCAGGAGCCTCAGCCACCCGGGCGATGTTGGAGTAGTAGTGTGAGTAGAAAGCATTGTCGTCGTGGAGGGTCTCCTGACCGAGGAAGTTGACGGGGTCGCCGAAGTCGGCGCTCCAGCCGTTGATGACAAAGCTCTGGAGCTGAGGAGTGCGGACCTCCTGGGTCAGGCTGGAAACGTAGGTCTGGATGTCCAGCTTGATGAAGTCATCGCCGAAGCTGTCGGAGAAGCACTGCTTCAGGATGGTGGCGTTGTCCAGTGCAGAGGTGCTGCTGGCGATGATGAAGTAGGTAGCCTTGACGGGGAAGGTGACGCCGATGGCGCTCAGCTCCTCCATGGCCTGCTTCTTCAGGGCGGAGATGTCGCCGCCGTTGGCACGCAGGCGGATCATGGTCTCGCCGTCGTACTTCTCAGCGTCGAAGCCCATCTCCTTGGCAACCAGAGTGGTGTACTCAGCGCCCTGCGTGTTGTAGCACAGACCCTTCATGGTGTAGTAGTCGTTCTCGCACTTCAGGGGGTTGATCTTGTTGTAGCGGGAGAACCATGCCTTCAGGTCCAGGCCGCGGTAGAAGCACTGACGGAAAGCGGTGTTGGCGATGGCCTTGTTCCAGTTCACATCGGGGGTGCCGTCGGCGTTGTTCTTCTGGTAGTTGAAGTGCATGGCGTAGGCAGAGGGGCGGGCACGCTTCTCACAGAGCTGGCTGTTGTACTCGTTGTTGGGGTCGGAGGTGATGGTGGTGATGGTGCTCTCGTTCAGGTCGATCTCGTCCAGCTCGCGGTTCTGGTAGAGCTGGAATGCGATGGCCTGATCGGAGATCATGGTCACGGTCAGACGCTCGAAGCGGCTGACGTTGGCAGCATCGTAGTAGTGGGGGTTGGGGATATAGCTCTTGGTGTTGCCCTGGATATACTCCTCGACGATATAGGGGCCGCAGTACCACATATTGGTGTTGTCGCAGCCACGGAAGGTCTCGATGCCCAGCTCGTCGATCAGCACCTGAGAGGCGGGGTAGAAGCTGGTGTAGGAGGCCACGGTATCAAAGTAGGGGCAGGAGTCCTTGCAGGTGAACACCAGAGTGTAGTCGTCAGGAGCCTCGAGGCCCACGCCTGCGTCCAGCATATCCTGATAGTGCAGGTCGGCGGCGGCAGCGCCCATATCCTTGGTCTTCTCGTAGTACTCCTCAGCGCCCACGATGTACAGGGTGGGCATGGAGGTGTTGTTGGCCTCGTTCTTGGAGGCGTTCAGCACCCACTCCAGACCGACCAGAAAATCGGTGGCGGTGATGTGCTCCTTCACCTCGCCGTTGCAGTCCACCCAGTCCACATCGTCGCGCAGGTGGAAGGTCCAGACGGTGGAGTCCTCGTTGGCCTCCCAGCTCGTGGCGATGGCGGGTACCAGCTTGCCGTAGCAGTCGAAGCTCATCAGGCCGTCCCACAGGTTGGTGACGACGTTGGCATCGCTGAGGGTCTGGCTGTACAGCAGGTTCCAGCTCTCCACCTCACGGTTGGCAGACTCCCAGGAGATATACTCCTTGAGGGGAGTGGCACCGGTAGAGTTGGGGGCTTCCGCGCCGGAAGCGGCCGTGCTGCCGGAGTTGTTGGACTTGCTGCCGCCGCAGGCGGACAACAGGCCGGCGGCACCCACGACGCCTGCGCCCTTCAGGAAGCTGCGGCGGGTGATGTTGCGGGACTCAAAATCGATGTTCATTGAGATACGCTCCTCCGAGATATTGTTTTCCTTTTTTCCTATCCTAAATGCAAAAAACGGCGCGCTCCGGGTGCCAAAAACGCACAAAGCGCCCGGGACCGCACCTTTCGTATTCTAACATTGTGGGCAAAAGAAGTCAATGACATACAGCGCTGAAATAGAAACAAAATGGTAACGGATGCTTTTTTCTGAAAAATGATGGCAAAAAAACGGTAAAGAATGGAAAGAAATCATACCTTTACAAGATGACGAATGGATACAACGAAAGTTGGAAAACGCAAAGCGGCTATCTTTTTTCATAAAATCATGCTACAATACTACTGAATGAATCCTATATTAAGGAGTACACGGATGAAAAAGCTGGTTTCGATGTATCAAAAATATATGTTCCGCCCCATTCTGTATAAATCTGTCACCCGGGTGTCGGTGGTGGCCGTGCTGATGCTGCTGTGGGACCGCTACGTCAGCGACGGCACTTTTACCATGTGGCAGGCCCCGGCCCTGCTGCTGGGCGTCGTGCTGCTGATGTGGGCGTGGGTGAACTACCTGCGTCTGGACGGTGTGACCATCCATCATCTGGGCGAAGAGTTTAAGGATTTGGGCAAAAAGAAGAAGTTCCACTCCACCAAGTCCATCGTGGACTTTGCCGATGAGCGCATCGTCTCCTTCGAGGAGCTGGAACCGGAAGAGCGCACCTATTGCAGTATGCTCTCGAATCTCATCCTGGGCGGGGCGCTGCTCATCATCGGCCTCATCGCAGGCGCAGTGTGAGGGCAGCGGACATGGCAGAAAAAAGCGAAAAACAGCTGGTGGTGGGCATCCTTGCCCATGTAGACTCCGGCAAGACCACCCTCTCCGAGGCAATGCTCTACCGCGCGGGCAGCATCCGCAAGCTGGGCCGGGTGGATAACAAAGATGCCTTCCTCGACACCGATACGCTGGAAAAGGCGCGTGGCATCACCATCTTTTCCAAGCAGGCCCTGCTGAAAACGGGAAGTACGAATATCACCCTGCTGGACACCCCCGGCCATGTGGACTTTTCCACCGAGACAGAGCGCACTTTGCAGGTGCTCGACTACGCAGTGCTGGTCATCAGCGGCACCGACGGCGTCCAGAGCCATACCGAGACGCTCTGGCGTCTGCTGCGGCGGTATCATATCCCGACCTTCGTGTTCATCAATAAAATGGACCTGCCCGGCCCGGGCAAAGAGGCGCTGCTGAGCCAGCTTTCCCACCGTCTGGGCGACGGATTCGTGGATTTCGGCGCAGAGCAGGCCGAACGGGACGAGGCGCTGGCCCTTTGCGACGAGCGCCTGATGGAAAAGATGCTGGACGCGGGCAGCCTGACGGCGGAGGACATCATCCCGGCCATCGCCCGGCGGCACGTCTTTCCCTGCTGGTTTGGCGTGGCCCTGCAGAGGGAGAATGCCGGCGGCTTACAGGGTGTGGATGAGCTGCTGGCCGGCCTCGACGAATACACCCGCGCCGCCCCGGCGCTGGAAGCTTTCGGTGCGCGGGTGTTCAAAGTCTCGCAGGATGAGCGGGGCGAGCGGCTGACCTGGCTGCGCGTCACCGGCGGTGAGCTGAAAGTCAAAGCCCAGCTCACTGGCGAAGCGGACGGCGAGCCCTGGGCCGAAAAGGCCAACCAGCTGCGGCTTTACTCTGGCGTAAAATATACGCTGGCAGAGGCCATCGGCCCGGGGCAGGTCTGCGCCGTCACCGGACTGACCCGGGCGAAGCCCGGCACCGGCCTCGGGGCCGAGCGGGACAGTGACCTCCCGGTGCTGGAACCGGTGCTGAGTTACCGGGTGTGTCTGCCCGAGGGCGCGGACGTTCATGCCGCATTGGGCAAGCTCCACCGTCTGGAAGAGGAAGAACCTCAGCTCCATGTCGTCTGGAACGAGACGCTGGGCGAGATACACGTCCAGCTCATGGGCGAGATTCAGCTCGAGGTGCTCAAGAGCCTGCTGGCCGAGCGGTACGGGCTGGACGTGGAGTTCGACTCCGGCGGCATATTATATAAGGAAACCATCACCGAGGCCATCGAGGGCGTGGGCCATTATGAGCCTCTGCGCCACTATGCCGAGGTGCATCTGAAGCTCGAGCCGCTGCCCCGGGGCAGCGGGATGCAGTTTGCCGCCAACTGCCGGGAGGAAGAGCTGGACAAAAACTGGCAGCGCCTCGTGCTGACCCATCTGGAAGAAAAGCAGCACCTCGGCGTCCTCATCGGCGCGCCGCTGACGGATATGAAGATCACCCTCATCGCGGGCCGCGCCCATCTCAAGCATACCGAGGGCGGCGACTTCCGGCAGGCCGCCTACCGCGCCGTGCGGCAGGGCCTCATGATGGCAAACCAAATCAAAAAGACCCAGCTCCTCGAGCCGTGGTATTCCTTCCGGCTGGAAGTGCCTGCGGAGAACATTGGCCGCGCCATGAGCGACGTCCAGCGGATGGAGGGCAGCTTTGACCCGCCCGAGACCGCCCCCGACGGCCAGACCGCCACCCTCACCGGTTTTGCACCGGTGGCTGCCATGCGCAGCTACCCTATGGAGGTGGTCAGCTACACCCGGGGAAGGGGACACCTGAACCTGACGCTGGACGGATACCGCCCCTGCCACAACGCAGCGGAGGTCATCGAGGCAGTGGACTATGAGCCGGAACACGATCTGGACAACCCGGCCGACTCGGTGTTCTGCTCCCATGGCGCGGGCTTTGTGGTGCCGTGGGAGCAGGTGCGCAGCCATATGCACGTGGACAGCGGCTGGGGCCACACCGCCCCGACAGCAGAAGAAACAGCGGCCCGTCCCCGCCGGATGGCGGCTTACCGCGCCACGCTGGAAGAAGACGCCGAACTGCTGAAAATTTTTGAGCGCACCTACGGCCCCATCAAACGCGATCCGCTGGCGGCGTTCCGCCCGGTGCAGAAGCGGGAGCGGCCCGATTTCGCCGCCGAGCAGTGGGAGATCGCCCCCGAATATCTGCTGGTGGACGGCTACAACATCATCTTTGCGTGGGACGAGCTGAACGCCCTCTCCAAGGAGAGCCTCGACGCCGCCCGTCACCGGCTGATGGACATTCTCTGCAACTATCAGGGCTTCAAAAAGTGCGTCCTCATCCTCGTGTTCGATGCCTACCGTGTGCCGGGCAGTCCCGGCAGCATCGAGCAGTACCACAACATCCACGTTGTCTACACCAAAGAAGCCGAAACGGCGGATATGTTCATCGAGCGCGTCACCCACGAGATCGGCAAAAACCGCCGGGTCCGGGTGGCGACCTCCGACGGCATGGAGCAGGTCATCATTCTGGGTCACGGCGCCCTCCGCGTCTCGGCCCGGATGTTCCACGAAGAGGTGCAGGGCGTGGAAAAAGAGATAAGGCGTTGCATTCAGGGGGAGGCGTGAGCATGGCACCCGAAATTACGGCTGAATTTGTCTGGTCACATATTCCAAAACGCCCGAGGGAGAGCAACAAGGGCAGTTTCGGCGCGGTGCTGGCTGTGGCGGGAAGTGCCTGCTACCGCGGTGCGGCGTCGCTGACCGTCGAGGGTGCCCTGCGCACCGGCGCAGGCATCGTCACACTGGCAAGCGTCGAGCCGGTGTTGGCGGCGGTGTCGGCACGCCTGCCGGAATGCTGTCTCTGCCCCTGTGAGCCGGGGGCAGAAGGGGGCATCTCCCCCCAGAGCATCCCCCGCATCCTCCGGCAGAAGGCCACCGTCCTGCTCATCGGGCCGGGACTGGGCTATCTTGCCCAGAGCACGGCCCGTGCTGCCGAGACGCGGACGCTGGTGAAGAAGCTGCTCACCGGATTTTCGGGCAGTGCGGTGCTGGACGCCGATGGCCTCAACGCCGCCGCCAGCCTCATGAACGCGGGTGAGGAACTGCCGCGCCCGGCCAAAGAGCTGATTTTGACGCCCCACCCGGGGGAGATGTCCCGGCTGACGGGGCTTTCGGTGGAGGCCGTTCAGGCCGACCGGGAGGGTGTCGCCCGGCGGTATGCCGCTCAGTGGAATGCGGTGGTGGTGCTGAAAGGGGCGCGGACCGTGGTCGCCGCCCCGGATGGCCGCGTCTGCGTCAACCCCACCGGCAATCCCGGGCTTGCCCGGGGCGGGAGCGGCGATGTGCTGGCCGGTATGATGTCGGCCCTGCTGGCCTGCGGTCTGTCCGCCTGCGAAGCCGCCGCCTGTGCGGTCTGGCTCCACGGTGCCGCCGCTGACCGTGCCGCCCGCCAAAAAGGCGAATACGGGATGCTCCCGCAGGATATTTTCGTACATCTGGGGCAGATGTTTGCGGAAAATGACCGTTGAAATGTGAAAAACAAAATGCAGAATACATAAAATTTTGCACTGATTTCCGTCGATAAACACAAAAGAGGTGTTGAATATGGTTGAAAAGTTGGAAAAAATCATTTCGCAGAGCCAGAACATCGTCTTTTTCGGCGGTGCGGGCGTGTCCACCGAGAGCGGCATCCCGGACTTCCGCAGTGTGGACGGCCTCTACCATCAGAAATACGATTACCCGCCCGAGACGATCTTGAGCCACACCTTCTGGGAAGAGCGCCCCGAGGAGTTCTACCGCTTCTACCGCGATAAGCTCATCGTCAAGGGAGCAAAGCCCAACGCGGCGCATCTGCGTCTGGCGAAGCTCGAGCGGGAGGGCAAGCTGAAAGCCGTCATCACCCAGAACATCGACGGCCTCCATCAGGCGGCAGGCTCCAAGACAGTGTACGAGCTCCACGGCAGCACCCTGCGCAACTACTGCGTCAAGTGCGGCGCGTTCTACGATGTGGACTTCATCGCCAACAGCACCGGTGTGCCGCGCTGCCCCAAATGCGGCGGTATCATCAAGCCGGACGTCGTCCTCTACGAAGAGGGGCTGGATGAGCAGGTATTGTCCGGCGCAGTCTCGGCCATCCGCCGCGCTGATACCCTCATCATCGGTGGTACCAGCCTTGTGGTCTACCCGGCGGCGGGACTCATCCGGTACTTTCGGGGCGACCATCTCGTGGTTATCAATATGCAGCCCACCAATGCAGACGCCGAGGCTGATCTGTGCATTGCAAAGCCCATCGGACAGGTGCTCAGCGAGGATGTTGTGCTGGACGACTGAATTATAAAAAATAAGAGGCCGCTGCAAGCAGCCTCTCCGTCACGGCTTTGCTGTGCCGGAGAGGTCGTACTTTGCAGCAGCCTTTTTTATTTTACACGACTATAAAATCAATCGATCGTCGTCTTCGTCCGTCCAACACCCAGCACGGCGGTGGAGATCTTCTTCCAGCTGTTGCAGCCGCAGACGCCGTCGGCGCGCAGACTGGTGCGCCGCTGGTAGCCCTTGAGGGCTTCTTCCGTCCGGCTGCCGAAGATGCCGTCGATGCGGTTCCCGGTCTGGTAGCCCAGCGTCGAGAGGGCGTCTTGGAGGATCATGACGTAGCAGCCCCGGCTGCCCCGGCGGAGGGTGGGATAGCCTGCCGTGGTGCCTCTGCAGGCAGGCGTGCCGTAGCGCCGGTCGAAGTGGACCCATGTGGGGGTCTGGCTCAGCGGCTCGACATAGCCCCACGCCCCGGTGGAGCGGGCGGCGTTGTAGATGGCGGTGCGCTGGGTCTGGCTGAGACTCTGCCCCACGTCGAAGGCCACGCCGGCATAGTGTTGGCTGCGGGTGCCGTGGCCTCCCTCCCAGATGCGGCGGAAGGCGTATCCCACCGGGATGCCCCTGCCATATTTGCGGCGGGTGAGGTTCCACGCTTCCATTGCCGCGATGGTCGTCCAGAGCACCGGGCTGTTCGATTTGCCCCGGAACTCCCGCACGGTCAGAGTCCTGCCGGTGCTGTAGGGCATGGGGTCGTTCTCGCGCAGGTTCGAATAGGTGTAGACTTTGTTCTCGTAGGCGTCATAGACCAGTAAGCGTGCCATCTCTCATCCCTCCTCGGTGCAGTTGTCACAGGCAGTATGGCTCTGGGCGCGGAGTGCGGCCCAGGTGGGCCGGTCCACGACGCCGTTTGGCTCAAGGCCCGCCCGCTGCTGCGCCTCCTTCACAGCGGCGGTGTCCTCCGGGCCGAAGACAGCGTTGTCGGCGACGTAGTCATCCTCGCAGTAGAGCTGGGAGCGGCCATTGAGCCAGCCCTCGATGAGGCTGACGTCAGGCCCGGCGCTGCCCTCCTTCATGGCCCGGTCCGGGTAGTCCGGCCCCTGCTCGGGATGCCGGTCGGGGTTGGGGGTGAAGGCCGCCAGCTGTAAGCTCAGGGCTTCCACTGCTGTCCACGTTTCGGCGTCTGCCACGCCGGTGGCGGGCAGGCCCAGAAGCTCCTGCGCGCTGGCGGTGGCGTCCGCGGTCTCCTGTGTGTACTGGCTGGAAAGCGCGGGGGACGCTACACTGTCGTAGTAGTAGGCGATGCGCTGCAAAAGCAGGGTGTAGTAGAGCACGGCGCTGCTGTCGGTGCCGACGGTGAGCGGCGTGCCGGGGTAGGGGAGACGCTTGAGGGTGACCACCGGCCCGGACGAGCGGAGGGCCGACGCTTTGCCGTAGAGCGAATCCCATGTCTTCCGGCCTACGATCCCGTCCACCGTCAGCCCGGCGAACCGCTGATAGGCTCGCACGGCGGCCTCGGTGGCCGCGCCGAAACGGCCATCAATGGAGACAGAGGGGATGCTGCTCTGGTAGGCGCTCATGAGGTAGAGGTAGAATTGCAGCTCTCGGACGGCGGTGCCGGTGGAGCCATTGCGCAGCACGCCCGGGTACTCGCCGGGCCGCAGGCTGGGCGAAAGCAGGCGGTTGGCGATGTCGTTGTAGACTTCGTAGAGCTTGTTCCATGTCGTCCGGCCCACGACGCCGTCGCTGGTGAGGCCGAAGTAGGTCTGGAACCGCCGCACGGCCGCTGTGGTAGACGAGCCGAAGATGCCGTCCACGGTGACATTGTTGAGACTGGAATAGACCGTCCGCGCGATCTTCAGCCAGAACTGCACCAGCCGGACGTTCTGGCCGCTGCTGCCCTGGCGCAGGGCGGTGCCGGGGTAGGCGTTGGGGGTGCCGTTGTCGGACTGGATGCTGCGGAACTGGTCATACAGTTCGGTCCATGTGGTGAGGCCTACGATGCCGTCCACCGTCAGGCCGTAGAGCCGCTGGAACGCCCGGACAGCCGCCGCTGTGCCGCTGCCGTAGACGCCGTCCACCGTGACAGAGGGGATGCTGCTCTCATACTGAGCCAGCGTACTCAGCCAGAACTGCATCTGCTCTACCTCACTGCCGGTGGAGCCCTGTTTGAGGACGCTGCTGCCGAAGTTCCATGAGCCGTCCGGGAGGGTGCCGCTGAATGTTTCGCCTTCACTGGTCAGCTCGGCGAGGTCCTTCACCGAGACATAGATATAGCTGATCTTATACCAGGTGCTGCGGCCCACCACGCCGTCGGCGGTAAGGTTGAACTGCTTCTGGAACTTTTTGACCGTCTCGGTCATCTTGCGGCCGAAGATGCCGTCCACCGTCAGCAGGCCGAGGAAGGGATAGTCCTTGGTGATGCGGTTGAGCTGCCGCTGCAGGGTGAACACCGCCGCTCCGGTGCTGCCCTGCCGCAGAGGGCTTCCGGGGTAGCTCTGGGGGATGGACTGGATGTTGTTGGTGCGGATGATCTCGATGTTGCTGCCGTAGTAGTATTTGAGGATGCTCAGTGCGCTGCGGCCCTGATTGGCCAGCGTGAGCGTCCCCCACTGCTTGAGGCCGGGGCAGGTGACGGACTTGCCGTCGCAGTACTCGGCGTAGTAGGGGTTCACGGTGCCGGTCTTGCGGATATAGGTGTTGAAGATGTCGTCCGTCAGCCGCACCATGACGTCGAACACCGTCCGGCCATGGACGTAGTATTGGTCGTAGCTGGTGGAGTTGGTGATGTTGAAACTGTAGCCCTTGCTGGGGTACCACTCGGTGTAGATGCGGTTGAGAGCCAGCGAGATCTGGCAGTGGATGTTGGCCCGCAGGGCCTGCTCGGGCCAGGTCGGATACACCTCACTGGACGCCACGTTGGCGATATAGCTGCGGAACGAGACGGTGACGTTCCGGGCCGAGGCGGCGGGCCTGCCGAGATGGACGGTGATATTTTTCGGGATGATGACCCGGTCCAGCACCCGCGGCACACAGGCGAGGGACGGGGTCGGGCCGCTGCCGCCGTCGCCGGTGAAGAGGCTGTGGGGTGGGATGACGATGGGGGAGTTGGGGGTGTCCCGCATCTCCTCAGTGTCGGGTATCATCTCGGGCTGGGCCAGCGTCACCTGCCCGGGAAAGACCTGCACGCCCTGGATGCGGACGGTGCGGTAGCCGGTCTTGGAGGCCACGAGGTCACAGACCGCGTAGGGGCGCTGCGTGGTGTTGTTCTCGTCCAGCGAGAGAGCACAGGCGGGGGTGGTAAGGGTGACGTCGTCGGCGTTGCCTTCGGCGTCGGTCAGGCGGGTGGCGGTGAAGCCGTTGCCGCTGACGGTGACGGTCACACCCTCGACAGGGCTGGACTGACGGGCCGCAAAGGCCTGGATGCGGAGAGTTCCGGTGTTCTTCATGGAGATACGCTCCTTTGCTGGTAAAAGTATGCTTTTGCCCCAGCGTATTCCGTCCGGCGCCCGGGCGTGCATGACAATGCCCGGTGCAAACAAAAAAGCCGCCCGTAGGCGGCAGGGAATTACAGAAATCAAATTTTCTCTAAAGGCTTCCCCCGGTTGGGGGGAAGCTGTCACCGCAGGTGACTGATGAGGGCGCAAACGAGCAGCAGCTTACGGGAAATTGCCCCTCATCCGGCTGCTCTGGGACGAACTCTAAAAGTTGATTTCCGTGGCAGGGGAGAATAGCTTATTTGGCGTTGTCCTTGGCAAGGGCAGCGTCAATATTTTTTTGCAGGGCGGCAAGGTTTTCTTCCTTGTCGATGCCGCCCAGCAGGGGCTGGCCCACAACGTTGCCGTCCCGGTCAAAAACGTAGGTGGTGGGGAAGGCCATGATGT
>ERZ857969.2894-NODE-2894-length-18446-cov-9.487902_pt1 | contig 18446 bp, 15 predicted proteins | sample MGYA00519864_ERZ857969 | MGnify/ENA primary metagenome ERZ857969 (study PRJEB31778, sample SAMEA3449382) | human gut metagenome | biome: human gut; feature: human-associated habitat; material: faeces | place: United Kingdom | collected 2010/2012 ... | reverse complement strand
ACGATGCCGACCAGTTGGCGCGCAATGAGGTTCCGCTGCAGGCTGCCGTCTATTTTGACGACATGTACGTCGATTCTGGATTGCAGCTCGACACGCTGTCTCGCGTCGGTCGTTCACATTATTGGACTACCAATGAGTTTGAACATGACGGCGTGCATGGTTCAACAGTGTTCAGGCACCTGTTCAATGAAGCATTGAACCGCGGAGATTTGGCGGAGTTGTTCTGACGATCGTTCAGCAACGACGAGCATCGATAGCAAAGGAAAGAAACATGGCCAATCCAACCATCGGATTCATCGGATACGGCAATATGGCGCAGGCGATCGCCGAAGGCCTGGTCAATGCCGGTACAATCAGCGGCGACGACATTGTGGCTTGTGCGGCACACTATGACAAGCTGGAACGTAACGCCGCCAAACTTGGTGCGAAAGCGGTGCATACCGCTGCACAAGTGGCCGAAGCTGCCGACGTGGTCGTTATCGCCATCAAACCGTATCAGATTGAAGCGGTGATCTCACCGATCGTTGACAAGCTGGCGCAGCCAAACACCATCGTCGTGTCCATTGCGGCAGGCTGGGATCTGAACAAATTCCATGACCTGTTCGGAACGTCTTTCGAACAGGCGCACATTCAATGCACCATTCCGAACACGCCGATGGCTGTCGGCAAAGGCGTGCTGGTCACGGAAATCGACAACACGCTCACGCAGGAACAGACGGAAACCTTCGAAAACCTGTTTTCGTCAATCAGCCTGATCGAACGCGTGGACACCGCACACATGGGCATCGGCATGTGTATTGCCGGCTGTGCGCCGGCCTTCACCGACATGTACATCGAAGCATTGGGCGATGCAGGTGTGAAATATGGATTGCAGCGTGCCACCGCGTATCGTCTGGCCGCCAAAATGGTGGAAGGTGTGGGTGCACTCTATTTGGCCGACGAAACGCATCCGGGTGCCATGAAAGACGCTGTCTGCTCTCCAGGGGGCACCACCATCAAGGGTGTCGCATCGTTGGAGGAAAGCGCGTTCCGTGGTGCCGTGATCAAAGCGGTCGACGCCATCGAAGCCTAATACTAAGCTAAGGAACCATGTCTCTTACTATCGGAATCGTCGGACTGCCGAACGTCGGCAAGTCCACCATGTTCAACGCATTGACCCGTAACAACGTTCTGGCGGAAAACTATCCGTTTGCCACCATCGAACCGAACACCGGCATCGTGCCATTGCCGGATGACCGTCTGCCAGTGCTTGCCAAGCTCGTGCACACGGAGAAGATCGTGCCGGCCACCGTCACCTTCGTCGACATCGCAGGCATCGTCAAGGGCGCTTCGGAAGGCGAAGGCCTGGGCAACAAGTTCCTCGCCAACATTCGCGAAGCCGACGCGATCTGCGAGGTCGTGCGTGCCTTCGAAGACGATGATATCGTGCACGTCAACGGCAAGGTCGATCCGTCCGACGACATTGAAACCATCAACACCGAGCTGATCCTCGCCGATCTGCAGACCATCGAGAACGCGCTGCCGAAGTTGGAGAAGGATTTGCGCGGCAAGAAGATCGAACCGGCCTACATGGAGGCCGTCAAGCAGGCGAAGATCATTCTTGAAGCCGGCGAAACCATTGATAAGGCGGCTCGCGAAGGTCGTTTCGACAAGGATTCCGTCTACGATCTGCACTTGATGAGCGCCAAGCCGTTCATCTACGTGTTCAACGTGGACGATGCCGAACTGCAGAACAAAGACATGCAGGCCAAGCTCGCCGCATCCGTGGCTCCGGCTCCGGCCATTTTCCTCAACGCGCAGTTTGAAGCCGACCTGACCGAACTCGACGAGGCTGACGCTCGCGAGATGCTTGCGGACGCCGGTCTTGAGGAGTCCGGATTGGATCAGTTAGCGCGAGTCGGCTACGATACGCTCGGCCTTTCCACCTTCCTCACCGCAGGCGAGAAGGAAGTGCGCGCATGGCAGATCCACAAGGGCTATACCGCGCCGCAGGCTGCCGGCGTGATTCATACGGACTTCGAAAAAGGCTTCATCAAGGCCGACATCGTCTCCTACGACGATTTCGTGGCTGCCGAAGGCTCCATGGTCAAGATCAAGGAGGAAGGCAAGCTACGCCAGGAAGGCCGCGACTACGTGATGCAGGACGGCGATATCGTCGAATTTAAATTCAACGTCTCGAAGTAAGTGTTTCTCTGGCTCCCCTCTTTGAGGGGAGCTGTCGCTACAAGCGACTGAGGAGCGGCACGGATAAGGCCTGAGAAGTCGTCTTCTCAGGCCTTTGTCATGACATTGTTCTGCAAGGACTGGCTGCTGCAGCAGCATAATGTGTGTTTTATTATTCGGCCTTGGCGGCTTGCTGGTCAATCCAATTGTTGACGTCGGTGACCGCCTCGTCAAGGGTTGCTTTGGCGGCTTTGTAGTATTTGGAATCTACAGGTTGACGATTTCCGCGCCGAACGGCCAGAGCGCAAGCTTGGCCATCTTGAATGATTGCAATCCGAACGGAATGCCGATAATGGTGATGCAGTTGAGCACGCCGGCTCCCAGATAGCCGAGCGCCATCCACCAGCCGACCAGCACCACCCACAGGATATTGCCGAGAACTCGCATGATTTGCCCCTTTCCGATTCCGGTCGATGCCTCGCATGTTCAGCTTCACTATTTTGCCAGACAGCATGACGGAAACGCGAGACGTAACCCTTAGCTCGCCCCTGATCCATTCTCGGACCGCTATTCAGGCGGATCGTATGCGGTAAGCCCAATCCTTTTGTGAAGATTTTGTGTATTGTCGGGCATACGTGGTTTTCACCGTCGATTTGAATGATGATAGGCTTCTCGATGTCTGCCGTATGAAGACCCATCAAGGAGATGCCATGAACCTGTATCGCTACGCGATGTTCATCGCACGCGCCTGCCGTGGGTCGTTCGTCGGCAATGTTCTGTTTGCCAATCCGCAAATGGCCCTATTCTCGATGCTGGTGTAGCGGGGACACGCCTTATGCCGGGATGTACCGATGGCCCATCCGCAGTCGACGTCGCATGAATCGCTCACCATAGCCATCAACTTACGCAAAGCCGCGAATCGTTTGCCGTATATGAATGCGGAACGGATGGCGGCTTTTCCTTTACCCCGGACTCATCAGTGTCCCCGCGTCTTGACACAAGTATGGGGCCGGATCGTCCATACATGCCGTTACCAACAGAAGGAAATGCTGTGACCTCACAGAAGACCGCGGAATTCGGGTCCGCCGCCAGTTCCGTAAAGCCTATTGATTCGCACGCCCGATTCATCGTCGTGGGCGTGATCGTCGTCGGCTCGTTCATCGCGCTGCTCAACCAGACCGTCATGTCACCGGCCTTGCCGGCACTGATGCGTGATTTCAATATCACCACCGGCACCGTGCAGTGGGTGACCAGCGTCTACATGCTGGTCTCGGGCATCATGGTGCCGATTTCAGGCTATCTGATTGATAAATTCTCCACCCGAAAGCTCTTCGCCGGAGCTCTTGCCACTTTCATGGTCGGCACACTGCTGTGTGCCGTCGCGCCGAATTTCATGCTGTTGCTCGTCGGACGCATACTGCAATCCGCCGGCTCCGGCGTGCTGTTGCCATTGGTCGCCGTAGTGCCGATGCTCGTCTATCCGCCGGATAAGCGCGGCACCGCCATGGGCATGGCCGGTATCGTCATGGCCGCCGGTCCGGCTATCGGCCCGGTTGTCGGTGGTCTGGTGATTGACAGTTTCGGATGGCGCCCGATGTTCATTGGCATCGCAGTTGTGGCACTGGTCATCCTTGTCGGAGGCACGATGATGCTCAAGAACGTCGGCGAGTTGAAGAACCCAAAGCTCAACATCCTGTCCGTGATCCTTTCGACCATCGCGTTCGGTGGCCTGCTCTATGGCTTCTCGTCTGCTTCCACGATGGGATGGACCAGTCCGGTCGTCATTATTTCAATCGTCGTTGGTCTTGTGGCCTTCGTCGCATTCGTATACAAGCAAGTCAAGCTCGATGAGCCATTGTTGCGCGTTGACACCCTTGCCACCCGCAACTTCCGCAACTCCGCGATTCTGGTCACTCTGATTAACGCCGCAGTCGCCGCAACCAACGTGACGTTGCCTATCTTCATCCAGAATGTACTCGGCCAATCCGCCACCGTCACCGGTATGGTCATGCTGCCTGCCGCGGCGGTCGGCATCATCCTGAGTCCGGTCGCCGGTGCCGCATTCGACAAATTCGGCCCGCGCGGCGTGGGCATCGGCGGCCTTGCGCTCATGACCATCTCTCTTGGTCTTCTCGGCACCATCAACACCAGGACATCAGTGCTGTTTGTCGCCGTGTTCTGCGCATTGCAGGCATCCGGTCAGGCTATCGCCAACATGCCGATCAACACTTGGGGCGTCAACGCTTTGCCGAACGACATGATCGCCCATGGCAACGCCATCGCCAACACCGGCCGCCAGATCGCGGCAGCCATTGCGACCTCGCTTCTGGTCACCGCAGAAACATCCGTGACCGCCTCGCACATGTCCCAGGGTGTGAAGTCCGCCACGGCCAGCGGCATCGCGTTCTCCTACCTGCTGTGCGCCGCCATCTCGCTGGTCGCCCTGATCATCTGCATCTTCACCGTCACCAGCCGTGCCAAGGAGAAGGCCGCACGCAACGCCAAGGCCTACGAGGCGCAAGCCTCCGCCGAAGTCGCGGTCGAAACCACTGAAGGCCAGCCCGCCGAGCATCACTACGCCGGCGCATACGTGGCCCCCGCCGCCTCCCTGTTCAAGCAGGCCCAGGAACAGTCCATCGGCGGGATCATGGACGATCAGCCCTACAGCTGCCTGGACAGCGATGACATCACGCATGTGGTGCGCGAGTTCATCCGCCTCAACGTCTCCAGCCTTCCCGTGGTGAACGGCGATGGCAGGCTCGTCGGCTTCGTCAGCGACGGCGATGTCATGAAATCGATTGCCACCTATGAATCCCGTACGGTTCCCACCGGCACCGGTTCGACGATGGTGGTGTTCGACGACGAAACCGTGGCCTCCAAGGTGCAGGCGCTCTCCGGCAAGAAGGTGATGGACATCGCCACGCGTAAGGTCGTTGCCGCCACGCCCGACCAGCATGTTGGAGAGGTGGCCCGAATCCTCGCCAAGAAGCAGTTCAAGAAACTGCCGGTGGTGGATGGTGATGGCAGACTCGTCGGTGTGATCCGCCGTAAGTCCGTGATGGAACATGCCTTCGACGCGCTGTTCCCAAAGGATGATCGGTGATTCGGCGTCATCATCGCTGAATAGAATGAATGAAATATGAGGCTTCCCTTCTCGCGGGGGAAGCCTCATTGCTTTGTCCGCGGAGTCTTACGGCACCTGCGCAAGGGCAACGTCACGCCTTCATGATGCACTATTGAATAGTGTGTTCCTATCGTTGCATGGTGACGCTAACGCATGGCGTCACGATACTGAAGCCTGCCATCTAACGGCGGGTACGGCTCGTTGCTGGAGTCGTGCACGCATACGCGCGTCGGCGTGCGTGGGATGTCCATTCAGGTTTTTCCCATCTTCGGACTCGTAAAATAGGTGAGGTTAACAAGACGAAGAACGATGACATCCGTCGATTCGCAAGGGGTGGACGCATATGGATTATCAGTATCAGGCCGTTGAACAGCCTTCCAATCCCCGCAAAACCTGGCCGATTGTCCTTTCCGTGGTCGTGGCGCTCACTGTGGCATGCGGCGCAGGAGTGTACGTCTACCACAACAAACGGCAGGAGGCGTTGGACACATGCCGGCAATCGCTTGCGGAATTCAGCTCGGCCCGTAAGGCCGTGCTCGACACATCCGAAAACGGTAGCGAGCTGCAGAAATTGATCCGTGGTGCGCTCGGCGTGAACGACATCATCGACGCGTTCGCGGACGCCGCCACCAGCGCAGAGAACACGGTCGATACGGAAGGCTGTAAGGCGGACGCCACCATCACGCAGCTCAATCTCATCGCCAAAACACTAGACAGCGCCACGGACTCCCTGAATAACAGCCTGAAGGACATCCGGGAGAAGAACGGCACGAATGCGCTGCAGGATTCGCGGAACGATTCGGATGGCACGACAACGAACGGACCATCCTCCAATACTCAGTCCAATACGTCATCGGGGCAATTGCTCGACGTTCCTTCGAACGGTTCTTCCGCCACGGAATCGTTGGATGAATCGAAGAAGGAACTGCAGCAGTCGCTCGACAAGGCGGACAAATTGGTCAACAAGCTTGGCAAGGACGAAACACTGACGTTGACTGGCCGTAAACTGCTGTCCGCATTGTCCAAAGCTGTGGATTCCGGTCAAAAACTCATTGAAAACAGCAATATCAAGGATTCCAAGTACTACAAGGCAGCCAAAGTCACGCTCGATGAGGCCATCGATGTGGCCGAGAATTGGGTGGACAGACAGGCGTCCAAAGCGCAATGACGATTCTCCCTCGTGTTGCTTCCATACGCGCGTCTAAAGTTTCCCGGAAAAACGTCGACGATTATGACATCAGAGAATATGACGCCATGACGGATGGAAGCGTAAGAGGGGATACGAATGGCGAAATCGGGGTGTGGGCCGTCGGGAAACATCGCGTTTGCGAGCCCGGTCGCCCGTCCATATCCTAGGCGATCGGGCTCGCAAGACCGATTAGAAGAACAGCGCTGAGACTCCGGCCGCAAAGCACATAAGCAGCACAGACGTGATGAAACTGGCGAGGAACGCCTTCTGTCCCTTCTTGGCGATGGCGCTGAAATTCACGTTGATGCCAAGCGCAGCCATGGCCATGCCGAGCACGATGTACGCGAAATCGACCAGATTCGGTGCGATGGCACCGATGAACGGCACGAACGTGCCGATGATGGAAGCGCCGATGAAACCGAGCATGAACCATGGGAACGACACTTTGCGTTTACCGTCCGCTGGCATTTCGGAATGGTTTTTATCCCACCAAACGGCGATGACGATGGCTGCGAACACCAGCATCAGCACTCGCGACAGTTTCATGATGGTTGCGATGTCCACCGCGCCGAACGCGTCGCCGGCCGCCACGGCATGGGCGATTTCGTGCAAGGAAGCTCCGGCGGTAATGCCCAGCTGTGTCTTACTCAAACCGGTCAATGGTCCAAGGGTGATTTCCAGTAACGCGAAGATGGTGCCCATGATGGCGATGATGGCCACGGCCATCACTTCGTTGTTGGCTTTTTCATCCTCTTTTTCCGGCGGTACTTTGATGGAGCCAGACAATCCCATGACGGCGGCCGCACCGCAAATGCCGGTGCCGCCCGCCACCAGAATGGCGAGTTGCGGGTCGACGCCAAATTTGCGGGCGATGGCGTAGCACACCACGATGGTGAGTGTCACGACCACGGCCGCGATGGGCAGACACTTGATGCCTTGGGTGAACAATACGGTCAGATTGAGCTTGAATCCGAGCAGAATGATTCCCAGACGCAACAGTTTATTGGAAATAAGTCCTGCTGCGTCCTTCACGCCGGACCTGTGTTCCACGGAACGGCTGGAATACCATTTGCGAATCGGAAACTGAGCCGCCATGCCGATGAGCAATGCGATGATCAGCGCGCCGAACAGACTGAATCCCGGAAACTGTTTAAGCCACGAAGCCACTAGTGAGGCGGCCAAAGTGACGATGCCGACGAAAACCATTTCCTTGGTGGCTATGCGAGCCCACCATGTTTTGCAAAAATCAATCACGTGTCTCAAGTGTTCCGGCCGGTTCGGACATCGGTATGGTGCGGAAAGCGATGACTTCAGCGGCGTGCCAACGATACTGAAATCCAATGCGCGATCGGCAGCAGGTACAGGAACACTGCCAATGTCAGACTGGACGTGGGCGCTCCCACCGAAGCGAGCGGCACCGCTCCGGCGATGGACCATGGAATCAGCGGAGCCACCACTACGGCGGTATCCTCCAGATTGATGGCCTTGCGATGCTCGTCGGACTCCAGATGGTCGCATAGCTGATTTGTCAGCATGATCGACAACGTTTGATTGCAGGCGACGGCACTCGCCACGAGAGACGTTACCAGTGTGGCGCCGAATACGCTGATATGCCGGGCAAGTGATGCGACCATCCGATGCGCGCCATCCAGCAGTTCCGTCTCTTGGAAAATGCCGGAATATGACGATGAAATGCATACGATCAGCATCACTTTGACCATTGAAACGATTCCGCCACCATCGATCAGCGGTGCGACGCGCGCGTCAGCACAGTGGAATCCGAATACCAGTGCGTGGCTAATCGTGATCCAATCCATATGTTGTACTGCAACGCAAATCGGCAATGCAGTCAGTATGCTGGCGGTCATGGTGATGCGCACGTCAACCTTGGCGATCGCCAGCGTGACCAACACCACTGCGGGCAGGACGGTGACCCAATCAAGATCGAACGCGTTGGAAAACAGTCCGGCAATGTCAATGGAGCTGTTGGAAGGATGCGTGCACAGCGCCAATGCCGCATACACTGCGCACGTCAGCACGAACGGTACCGCGGCGGTTTTCAACATCAGTCGGATATTGTCGAAAATGTTCGTGCGCGTCAGCGTTTTGACCAATTGGGCACTGGTGGATACGGGGGAGCAGCGGTCGCCGAAATAGATGCCGGACAGTATCGCTCCACCGAGGAACACCGGTGGAACCTGCATGGAAGTGCCCAACGTCATCGTGATCACACCCATCGTCGCGGCCGAAGCGAACGATGATCCGGTCAGCAGAGACATCAGACAGTTGAGTAGGAACGTGAGTAGGACCACCACATGAGGATGCACCAGACCTGCCGTATTCGTCACAATGAACGACACAGTGCCTGCGGCGCGCCACAGGGTGGTCAGCAGGCCGATCAGAACGAACGTTACTACCACGATGCTGGCGGCACGCATGGTCGCGAAACCTTTGGAAATCATGGCGGTGAACGTATGCCCGGTAAGACGCCCATGAACTAGGAAGATCACCACGCCGGCCAACAACGCCGGAATAATGGAAATGCCGGCGATAATGCAGACGATCAACGCACCACAGAACAACGCCATTGTGATGAGCTCGGCCATGGATACACGTCCTTCCTTCATAGGTGCCATGCGAAACACCGCACCAGTGAACCCGATTGGCATGGTTGATGCGTGGACTGTTTCGATATATGACTATCGGTGTGGCATGTGGCCGTTGCGCTGCGTCGGTTTGCTTCAAGCCGACTTGAAGTTGGTAATCTGGCTCTGGAAGCAAAATCGAACAGAATAAGGAGAATTCATGGCTGATTTCGAAGCAAGGAAGCTGGACGAATTGGATCATCGCACTGATGATGCCTCCGCGCCCGAAGTGTTCTTCACATCTGTGATCACGCCGGAAAGCCTGATCAGAGCCTATCATGCGCTCGGACGCAAGCCTCAAGGCAACGTGGCCATTAAAATCCATTCCGGCGAATCGGAGAAATCCAATAACCTCAATCCGGCGCTCGTCAAGGATCTCGTGCAGGAGCTCGGCGGCACGCTCGTCGAATGTGCGACTGCATACGATGGCAATCGCGAAACGCCTGAGAAAAGCCTTGCCGTGTTCAAGGAACGTGGATACGCGGATATCGCACCGATCCAAATCATGGACATGGGCGGTGAAATCGAAATTCCGGTAGCCAAGCACCGTCATATCGCCTATGACATCGTCGGCAAGCATATCGACGACTATGATTCCATTTTCGTGCTCTCGCATTTCAAAGGGCATCCGATGGGCGGCTTCGGTGGCGCGCTCAAAAACGTGTCAATCGGCATCGCATCGTCGAACGGCAAACGCTGGATCCATTCCGCGGGCGTGGCCACCGACCACTGGGTGGAAACCGCCCAAGATGACTTCCTCGAATCGATGGCCGAAGCCGACGAGGCGGTGATCAGCCATATGCATGGCAACATGATGTATCTGAACGTCATGAACCGCCTGTCCGTGGACTGCGACTGCTTACCCATCCCATCCGAACCAGACATGCACGATATCGGCGTGTTGTCATCGCTCGACCCGGTGGCGCTCGATCAGGCATGCGTGGACCTTATCCACGTTGCCCCCGACGGAGCTTCCGTCACCGAACGCATCGCTTCCCGCCACGGCGAACACACTCTCGAATACGCCGAAGAACTCGGCATCGGCTCACGCTCGTACCGTCTGACCGTGCTCGACTGACAGTGTCCGTAATGACCACGAAACCGGCGGGAACAGGCGGTGTCGTAATCGCCCATATTGAAGCGCTGCTTGCCGAACGCGACCATGTGCTCGTTGCGATAGACGGGCCATGCGCATCCGGCAAAACCATGCTCGCCGCAACCGTCAACAAGCGTTTCGGCGGCAACGTGCTGCATATGGACGATTTTTTTCTACGTCCCGAGCAGCGCACGCCGGAACGATTCGCGCAACCCGGCGGGAACGTGGACCGCGAACGGTTCGAAACGGAAGTATTGGCTCCGCTTTTCGCCGGAAAAACCGTGCAATACCGTCCATGGGATTGTCATTCGGGCGATTTCGCGGCCTCTCGTACCGTCGAACCGGCTCGGTTGACCATCGTGGAAGGCAGCTACAGCATGCATCCCGATCTGCGCGGGTACTACGATTGCATGATCTGTCTTGCGATTACGCTTGCTGAGCAACTGCGTCGGCTCGAGCAACGTAATCCGCGCATGCTGCGACGTTTCGTCGACGAGTGGATTCCGTTGGAAAACCGTTATTTCGAAGAAACCGGAACCGAATCGGCTGCCGACATGATCGTCGACACTGCATTGCCGGATAACGTATGACGACCATTGAAGAGAAGAAAACAAAAGGAGAATGAATATGTCTGATTCTGCAACTATGTCCGTGCGCGCTTTGCATCGTACCGACCTGCCGAAGCTGAGCCTGAGCACCAAAGCCGCGGCCACCGTGTTGGCCATTGTGGCCGCGGTCGCATTGCCGCAGCTGTTCCATGTCATCGGTGCTGTTTCCGGGCAGGGCACCATGCTTGGCGTAGCATTTCTGCCGATGCATCTGCCGATCATCTTTGTCGGCCTGATTGCCGGTCCTGCCGTCGGCGCCATCGCAGGAGCCGCCGCGCCGCTCGTCAGCTTCCTGCTGTCCGGCATGCCGATGCTGGCGATACTGCCGCTGATGATGGTGGAATTGTGCGCGTATGGTCTTGTGGCCGGTCTGCTGCGCGAAGTCAAGCTGCCGAGTCTTGCGAAGGTGGTCATCGCCCAGCTGGCCGGCCGTGTGGTGCTGACCGCGGCCACTGCGATCGCTGTGTTCGCGTTCGGCTCAAGCAAGGCGGTCGCCGCAACATGGACGAGCGACCTGGCCGCCGGTCTGCCGGGACTCGCCTTGCAGTGGGCGCTGATCCCGCTCGCCGCCTACTGGACCGAGTCGCTGATTGCCAAGCGCAATCACTGAACAACGATAGTTCAAATGCGGCAGTCAGCCACGTTCTGAACAAAACCGATATTTTCGGGAGCCAAGCCATTACGCTTGGCTCCCGTTGCCATATCAGTCGGGGAATCGGGAGAAACGGTTATGATCGCGGGAGTGTCCATCACCACATTGCTGCTGGTGCTCGCAGCCGGCATCGGGGCGGGATTCGTTGGATACGCGGTCGGCGCATCCTCGCTGATATCCTATCCGGCGTTGCTGGCGTTCGGCATTCCGCCTGTGCTGTCCAACACCACGAACACGGTGGGTGTGTGCGGTACGGGCATCGGCGGACTGCTTTCCGCCCGCAGGGAGCTCAGAGGCCAAGGCGTGCGCGTGGCCGTCTACGCCTGCATCGGACTGGCCGGCGGCATTATTGGCGGACTGTTGCTGCTGGAACTGCCGGCAGAAGTGTTCGAATGCGCGGTGCCACCGCTGATTCTGTTCAGCGCGTTAATCATAGCTATCAATCCTCGGAAAAAAGCTGCTGCACGAGATGCCGTCGCACAAGCGCTTCCTCAATCGCAGCAAGGCGAAAGGGCTGCACAGATCGCCGACAAAACAGATAATGGCAAACTGCATGATCCGTGGTGGCTATGGCTTGGCGTAAGTTTTGTCGGCATTTATTCCGGATATTTCGGTGCCGCAGCAGGTACGCTTGCCTTGGCGATTCTCGACTTGGGTAAGATCGGTCCGTTCCATCAGATTAATGCGTTGAAAACGGTGGTCGGTTTCGGCGCGAACATTTCCGCCGCAATCATGTTCATCATTCGTGGATCCGTGTATTGGCCATTTGCCATCATGATGTGCATCGGATGTATCATCGGCAGTGCCGTCGCACCTCCCATAACCCGGCATATTCCCGAAAACATCATGCGCGCCGCCGCCGTGCTAACCGGCATCATCCTCGCCGTCAAGCTCGGCTGGAGCACCTACCTGTGACATGCGCTGTACATTGATTCGCAAGGTGAAGTCCCGCTGGAAGAACCGGTTTCTCCAGCGGATTTCTTTTTCTAGCTGCCTTGCGATTGAAGGACCTGCGAGCCGTCCATCGGTATCTCGCAAAACAGCATCGTGTCAGATAAGCGTCGACAGCGCTCGCATGACGATGTCCACGTCCTTGTTTTCCAATTCGCGAATGACATGCAGATAGGTTTCCTGTGTTGTGGTCATGCTGGCGTGGCCGAGGCGGCGCGACACGCTGGCGATCGATACGCCGGCGAACAGCAGCAGTGATGCGTGCGTATGCCGCAATCCGTGGATGGAAATGACTGGCACATCCACGTTCTTGCAATGTCTGGCAAGCACGTCGTTGGCTGTGGAATTGTAGACTTTGCCGTGCACGAAGATGGGTTTGTCATGCGGAAGATTCTTGAGCAGTCCGGAAAGCTGCATGATGAGCTGCCAGTCAAGCTGCACTTTGCGCACGGAGGATTCGTTTTTCGTGGGTACAAAACCGCCGCCGTTTTTGTAATCCCAGGTTTTGCTGACGGAAAGCGTTTGGTGGGCGAAATCGAAGTCGTCGGGCGTGAGCCCAAGCGCTTCGGAGAAGCGGAGTCCGGTTTTCGCGATGAGGAGAATGAGCCAATCCCAACTTGCCTCATCGCCAAGATCAAGATCAGCGAGCATAGCGTGCAGCTCGAATTGGTTGAGATACTTCATTTTTTTGATGCGTGGCTGCTTGCCTTTGATAATGACTTTGCGTGTCGGATCACGGGGAATGAGTCCTTCATCAACGGCATCGAGAATGGCGCCTTTGATCTGGTGATGAAAATCCATGGTGGTCTGGCGCTCATGATGCTGCGCGTAACCGTTAATGAGCTGCTGATAGGCGGTGCGATCCATATCGGCAAGTCTTAGTTCAGGGATGAGTTTGCCGATCCAAGATTGTGTGAGTCGATATTTACCCATGGTCACGTCTCTGATGGCACCTTCCTTATACGTTCTCACCCACTGGGCGTAGTAGTCGCAAAACAGCGATTCCGAAGTGATGTTTTCCTGCATAGTGTGCACCTTTCTAAAAAGATGGGGGATAAGGTGCAGCCATCATACTTACGCTGATGAAGGGTGATGAGCGAGTCCAGACGGTCCAAGACAATACCAATTTCACGTTGTTCATCTTTACTTGGCAATGAAACGATGGCTTTCCCAACAAGTTCTTTGTTGAGATTATTAACCGTGCTTCCTGCTGCGAACATGCGATATTGATTAAGCATCCGTGGAGCACCCAACATATGGCAGAGGAAAATAGGATCGAAGTGTTTCTGGGCATCGCGGATCAGCAGCCAGCCGTCATGAATACAGCCTTTAATGGCCATGATGTATGGTCGTCCAAAGCTCATAGAGTTCGATAAAACTAGATCCCCCGGATACACCTGGCGGGTTTTTGCGAGACCTTCAGGTTTTATTTTCTCGGCAGTTTGGGTTATATATCGGCCAAGTTCTGGAGCGTCGCCAATTTTCACCCAATTAAGTCCACAAGGATCATCTGTAATGTATCGCTCAATCGGTCGTGGCGAACCTCCTCTCTCAATTTCAACCAGTTCAGAGAGCTTACGCTGTTCCCAAGGGTCAGTGAAACCAGCGAAACGAATCTGCGGAACTAGTGTTTTTCCATGCTGTTCGACCATAATTATTCATCCCCGAGCAGTGCTTTGAGCTCTTCCAAGCCCGCCAGATCGCGAGCATTACCGGTCAAATCGCCAAGCATTCCGGCCAATTCCTTCTCCGCTTCATCGATTTGACCGCATACATCGGCATATGTGGTGGCGTACTTGTTCTTCAACGCGTTCACTTTGCCAATGAATTCGTCGATCACCGCATTCGGCAGTTCTTCCAACTGCTTCTGCAATGGCGTAATCCACTTGGCTTCCAGCAATCGTCTGGCTTCCTCGTCACTCAATGCCTTAATCGTGTTGTAGGTCTTCTCCTCCAACACGTTTCGCTTGGTCTTGATGCCGGATTTCAGCTTCTTCGCCTCATCAAACAGTTTCTGGGACTGCACCAAGCCACGCTCGAAATCGGAGGACGGATTCTTGCCGATCGCCTTGACCGCTTTCTTCAGCTCGACGGCAACGAAGGCGTCACCGTCCTGATTGATTGCATCGCTGTTCTGCTTGTCATCCTCATCGAAACCTTCCAATATGGTTTCAATCTCGGAATCGATGTCTTGCACACGGCGTTCGTCCGTCTCGATTGCGGCCAAATCATCGTGCAACAGCTCGCGCTGAACCAGGTCGAACGGCAGAACGCGGCCAATCCAGCCATCCTGCACTTCCACATCCTTGCCGGCCTTCTTCTTGACGACCATATTCGGATCCACAGCTCTTACTGCGTCAAAGCCTTCGGAACCCAGCACTTCCAAATCAATGGAGATGCCGTTCCACGCATCATCAAGCTTCTGATAGGCGTCATACGGATCGATCAGCGCGGTATCAGCGACCATCGCATCCAATTCCTTGCCGATGGCCGTTTCCTGCCCGAGCGCATCCACCTGTTCAGGATGCTCCACCAAACGGGAGCGCAGGTCAGCAGGCAGGCCGGAAATGGCTTGCCCATACGAGGCAATGAACGCCTGTACGTCGGCATTGTTGCGCACCACGGTGGCGATATCATCGTGATCGCAGGCATAGCAGGCACCATTATCACGGAACAGTTCAGCCTTCAGACTTGGCCAGGCGTTCCAATATTTCTCAAGCTGTTCGACCTCATTCTTCGGAACGCCACCGAACATCGAAGCGTACATATCCCACGTCTCCGCATCCTCGGATGAATCGACATAACGCGGAATGTTAAGGTTGTAATCGTTGGCGCGAATCTCATCAATGGACACCAGACGGCTGAACTTGGGTACCGTGCGATTGTTCGACACCACATCGACAATGCGTTTGATGTCGGAGGCCTGTAGCTTGTTGTTCTTACCGTCCTTGATGAAATGCTTCGACGCATCAACGATGAGCACCCTGTCATCATCGCGTTTTTTGCGCAACACCATCACGATGGTGGGGATACCCGTACCAAAGAAAATATTCGCCGGTAGACCAATAATCGCCTGAATATGACGGTTCTCGATCAGATTCTTACGAATCTGACCTTCCTCGCCGCCGCGGAACAGCACCCCATGCGGCAGAACGATGGTCATAATGCCACCGGCACGCAAATGGTACAAGTCGTGGAGCAGGAAGGCATAGTCCGCCTTTGATTTCGGGGCTATGCCATAGCTGAAGCGCGGATCGATCTCCTTGTCAGTAGGATCCCAATTCTGCGAATAGGGTGGGTTGGAGACCACCGCATCCACGAACAGCGGATTGTACGTTTCCTCCTTGTTCTCCAACGTGTCGAACCATGGCCAGTCATCCTCCAAGGTGTCGCCGTTGCGGGCAACGATGTTGTCGGGAAGAATGCCACGCATCACCAGATTCATACGCGTGAGGTTATAGGTGTTCTCCTTGAGCTCCTGCGCGTAATACATGATGGAATCCGGATTGCCGTTGCGCCGAGCCACAGCTTGGCCAATATGAATCAGCAAGGAACCAGAGCCGGATGTCGGGTCGTAGATCTTGATCTGCTCGCGCCCCTGCAAATGCCAGGCGACGATTTCGCTCATCAGCTGGGAAACCTCAGAAGGTGTGTAGAATTCGCCGGCCTTCTTCCCCGCATTGGCGGCGAAATTGCTGATGAGATATTCGTAGATGAAGCCGAGAACGTCATAATCCTGACGACCATCCATCGGAATATCTTTAATGAGGTAAATCAAATCTCGCGCGGCCTTGGACTGGCTTCTTGCATCGGTACCGAGCTTGGAAAGTCCGGTCTGTAGAGTGTCGAAAATACCGTCGAATACTTTCTTGTGCGCCGGATTGATGTTGCGGGAGAACGCCGAAAGCGCATCACGTACGTTGGAAATCTCGAAATCGTTACCTTGTTTAATCCATGTGGAAAACAGGTTGTCATAGGCGATGAAGTAGCCGCACTCACCCTGCACGAATTCCACAATGTCCGGATTGTCCTCCGTGAGCTGCGGAAGGTCGTCCTCAGTAAAGTCGCTGGCTTTCAAGCGCATCAGTTCAGTTTCCGAAAGGAATTTGTAGAAGATGAAGCCAAGAATGTAATCCTTGTATTCGTTCGCTTCGATCTTGGAACGCATCTTATTGGCGGATTCCCAAATCTTCGAAGCGAGCTGCTGCTTATTCATCTATCCCTCCTCATTGCGGTACCGGCAAACCAATGCACGGCTCCACGAGTGACTGCACATCTTCCATAAGAATACCGCGCCCCCGCTTGGGAACAGCGTAAGCTGGGTGAACTGTTCGAGGAGCATTCCGAAAAAGATCGAGACGACTTGCCTGCACTTACAATCATTCAGGGCGGAGGCACAGTTCATCGTGACGAGTCCAAGCGAAACCTCCAGTTTGATAGAAGCAGTCTTTCAAACTACAAAGTTGTTGATACAGGAGATTTTATTGTCCATCTTCGTTCGTTTGAGGGAGGGCTCGAAAAGGCTACATGCTACGGTTTGGTTAGTCCCGCTTATCATATCTTCCGTGGCAAAAACGTCGATTCTGATTTTTATTATCTCTATTTCAGATCGAAGCGTTTTATCGATGTGGATTTGAAGCCGCATGTTTATGGGATTCGCGATGGGCGAAGCATCGACATCGAAGGAATGAAAACGATATTTATCCCATGGACGAATTTAGCTGAGCAGCGCCGAATCGGCGGGTTCTTCGACCGTCTGGACTCCCTCATCACCCTTCATCAGCGTAAGTATTGTGGTGTTGCTTCTTGGATGTTAGGGGTTGCGCTCGTAAGATTGGGCTCAGAAAGTGACGGTGCATTCGGGGAGATGAAACATGTTCTACGATAAAGAATCGGATTTCGAAGACGATCTGGTCGCGGTGCTGAAGCGCCATGGATGGACCGATGGCGTGCTGGAATACCCAACCGAACAGGACCTTATCAGCAATTGGGCCAACATCCTGTTCGACAACAACAAAGGCATCGATCGATTGAATGGGCAGCGCCTTACTAAAGGCGAGATGGCGCAGATCCTCGAACAAATCGAAACATTGCGCACACCATTGGCGCTGAATTCCTTCATTAACGGTAAAACCGTATCCATTAAACGTGATAATCCCAAGGATGAGGCTCATTACGGTAAGGAAATCAGCCTGAAAATCTACGATCGTCAGGAAATAGCAGCGGGACAAAGCCGGTACCAAATCGCAAGACAGCCTATTTATCCAGCTAAAAATAAGATGTTGAACGATCGCAGGGGAGATATTTGCCTGCTTATCAACGGCATGCCGGTCATCCACATCGAACTGAAGAAAAGTGGTATCCCTATAAGCCAGGCCACCAATCAAATCGCCAAATACGCGCATGAAGGCGTGTTCACCGGACTGTTCAGACTCGTACAGGTCTTCGTGGCGATGAACCCGGACGATGCCGTGTACTTCGCCAATCCCGGTGAAGGCGATTTCAACGACGATTATTTCTTCCATTGGGCTGATTACAACAATGAGCCCATAGCGGCGAACAAGCATGTCGGGCAGGATGAGTGGAAACGGTTCGCGTCGGACCTGTTGTCCATTCCCATGGCTCATCAGCTCATCGGTTTCTACACGGTCGCGGATTCCGCGGACGGATGCCTCAAAGTGCTGCGCAGCTACCAATACCAAGCGGTGAACGCCATTTCCGACCGTGTCCGCACTTGCAAATGGGACGAGCCTGTGCCGAGTGGCACTCCGGGCCGACCGGGCGGTTATGTGTGGCACACTACCGGTTCGGGCAAAACCATGACCAGTTTCAAAGCGGCGCAGCTTGTCGCCGATTCGAAGGATGCCGACAAGGTTGTCTTCCTCATGGACCGTATCGAGCTGGGCACGCAGTCATTGCTCGAATACCGTTCGTTCGCCGATGATGTCGACGATGTGCAAGGTACGGAAAACACGGATGTGCTCAAGGCGAAGCTGGCAAGCATCGACCCGAAGGACA
>ERZ857969.2867-NODE-2867-length-18604-cov-3.509246_pt1 | contig 18604 bp, 20 predicted proteins | sample MGYA00519864_ERZ857969 | MGnify/ENA primary metagenome ERZ857969 (study PRJEB31778, sample SAMEA3449382) | human gut metagenome | biome: human gut; feature: human-associated habitat; material: faeces | place: United Kingdom | collected 2010/2012 ... | reverse complement strand
TTCCATTATAATTGGTATAATCATTGGGTTTCTCTTTGTTTTAATAAACAAATAATCACGTAAGTTTTCTTTAACAGTTGATTTTATAGTTGACCAATCGCGAATTCCTCTTTCTTCACATTTTGCAACTTCGTGTCTTACTACACTTTTTACATCATCCATTAAATTTTCTGATTCTCTAACATATACGAATCCTCTAGAAATTACATCTGGTCCTGCAACAACCTCTCCTGTTTGAGAATCCATTGTTAATACAATAACTATAAGTCCATCTTGTGCGAGATGTTGTCTATCTCTTAAAACTATATTTCCAACATCACCAACTCCAAGTCCATCTACTAATACTCTTCCACTTGGAACAGAACCATTAAATCTTGCTTCTTCTGAATCTACCTCTAGTACTCTACCATTTGTTAACATGAAAATATTATCTTTATCTATTCCCATTAGTTCTGCTGTTTCTTGGTGTGCTCTTAACTGTCTATATTCACCATGAACTGGTATAAAGTATTTTGGCTTTGCTAGTGCTAAAATCAATTTTTGTTCTTCTTGGCAAGCATGTCCTGAAACATGAACATCAGCTAAAGCACTATATACAACTTCCGCACCTAATTGCATTAAATCGTCAATTACTTTTGATACATATTTTTCATTTCCTGGTATTGGAGTTGCAGATATGATAATTAAGTCATTTGGTGTTATTTTTACTTTTCTATGATCTCCTGCAGCCATTCTTGTTAAAGCAGACATTGGTTCACCCTGACTTCCTGTTGTTATTATGACAAGCTGGTCATCTGTATAGCTTCCAATCATATCTATATCTATAAATAAGTTATCTGGACATTCGATATACCCAAGTTCAATAGCTGTTGAAATCATATTTATCATACTTCTTCCACATACTGCTATTTTTCTTCCATATTTTACTGCTGAATTTACAATTTGTTGAATTCTGTGTACATTTGATGCGAATGTTGCTACAACAATTCTTTTTGTGCAATTTAAAAATAGTTTTTCAAATACTTCTCCTACAGAGCTTTCTGACATTGTAAATCCTTTTCTTTCAGCATTTGTGCTGTCTGCCATTAATGCTAATATTCCTTGTTGACCTAATTCTGCAATTCTCCCAAAGTTCATAATTTGTCCATCAATTGGTGTGTAATCTACTTTAAAATCTCCTGTGTGTAAAATTGTACCAGCTGGTGTTGTTATTGCTAGCATTACTGAATCTGGTATACTATGTGAACTTCTTATAAATTCCACTTTGAAATTCTTACCTAATTTTATTGTGTCTCCTTGATTTACTGTATGCATATCTGTGCTTCTTAATAATTTATGTTCTTCTAATTTATTATTAATTAGCCCTACTGTTAATCTTGTTGCATAAATTGGCACATTTATTTGTTTTAAGAAATATGGTATTCCTCCTATATGATCTTCATGTCCATGTGTTATAACCATTCCTTTTATTTTCTCTTGATTTTTTATTAAATATGTTATATCTGGAATTACTAAATCAATTCCCAACATATCATCTTCTGGGAATGATATACCACAATCTACAACAATTATTTCATCTTCATATTCAAATACTGTTATATTTTTTCCTATCTCATGTAATCCTCCTAATGGGATTATCTTTAACTTTGATTTTTGAAATATAGAATCATTTGAAGTTTTTCTTGTTCTTCCTCTTGTTACTCTCTTTCTTTCTACTTTTTCTTCATTGATTTCTTTTTTGTTTTCTACACTCTCTGCTTCATTTTTTCGGTTATAATTTCTTCTTGTGTTAGCTTTTCTTGTTGTATTTTTTCCCTTCTCTGCTTGAACTTTTGAATTAGTTCTTCTTTTTTTTATTGTTTCTACTTTTTCTACGTTTGCTCCTGTATTTTCTTTTGGAGCATTGTTTTCATCTGTCATAATCTAAACTTTCTCCTCTCTTTAATCTCTATTGAATTTCATTTTACGTACATTAATAGATAAGTAGAACATTGATAATAAGAAAATATTTGATTTTTCCTATTAAAGAATAAAGTATATTATACATGACATTCTTGCCATGTTTATACACTTTTTTCTATTTTATTCCACTCTCTTAAATTATTCTCTTTCTCGCTCTCTTTAATACATTAAAATAAAATCTCATCTTTGCCCTTTGGCAATCTGTTATAGATTATAACAAATTATGATAAACTTGTCAAGCATCCTTTTTTATGTTAATTTTTATTATCTAACTTTTAAGTATTTTTCCATCTTTTCTGCATTCGGATCTCCGATTCTTTTAGAAATTGTAATATCAAATTTGAGTAATATATCAAGTAACTCACTATGATCTCTTTCTCTATCTTTTTTATTTTGCTTCCAAAGCATTTTATTTTCTTCCCAACGCTTTTCGTTTTCTTCCCAACGTCTATCATTTTCCTCCCAACGTCTTAAATTTTCTTGCCAATGCTCATTTTCAATTTGCCTACTTATTTCAATTTCTTTTTTATTTTCTTCAACCTTACTTCTTAACTCAGTAAATGAAGCTGCTGTTTGCAATTGAAAATTATTTAATGTCTGTAATATTTGAATTAATAATTCATTATTGTCATTCATATTCTTTTCCTCCTTGTTATATAGATTCAATCTAAAAAGATTTAATTAATGTATGAAGTAAAACCTCATTTGAATAATAAAAATACTAATGTGTTAAAAGAAATAACACAACAAAAAATCTGACCTAATTATACAATTTATAATATTATTTGTCAACAACTTTTCATCGACAATTTTCGATTATTTCAGACAAAATTGCACGGAAAAAAAGCGATCTCACGTGTGCAAAAAAAGATGGAAACCATTTAAAGTTTCCATCTTGTCTATGTATAGTTTTATATACTTAAGGCCTTTCTCCTCCTCCTGTAACAGTTGTTGTACCTGGTTTGCTTAATCCAACATCAATTTTTACGTTACCACCAAGTGAAGCATAGTTGATACAGTCAACATCTTGACCTTCAAGCCAAATGTACATTCTCATTCTAACATATTTTCCTGGTTCAATTGAAAAATCTGCTTTACCATCTTTAGCACTTACTAATTTTACAGCACCTTGTTGATCATCATAATTTATGTTTTTATCTACACCTGCTCCTGTTGTATGAGATACACCTGTATTTGGTGTTTGTAATGTGAATTGTCTTGCTAAACCTGCTGTTGTTGCTGCTGTATCCCAATTATAGATATCTGCGATTTCTTTAGTTGTATCAGCTGATGTTGATAATGCTTTTTTAGTTAAAGCATATGTAGGAATTGCTGAGTCAGCTGCAAAACGATTACTTGTTAAACCAAAAGCTGTTCTATCAGTTTCTGAGAATGTTACTCTGTTATTGTTTTGTACAATATATGTAACATGTGCTGCATATGTAGCTATTGCATCACCTGTACCAGCTGGTTCTCCACCCTCTTTTAAAGCTGCACCACTAGCATTTGGTTCCCAAATTGCTACATTTGTAATTTTACGACCAGCACCTGTTGTAGCTTCTAAAATTTGTGATTGATTTGGTGTTTCATTTACTGTTACTTGAGTTGCTTTAGCTGTATCGTAATCAAATATTGCAAAAGCTACTCTTAGTGTATTTTGTAAACCTGTTGTTGCTTTTGAAGTTGTTTTTAAGCTTACAACTGAATTACCTGTTAATTGCAATATATCATTCTTTGTTGCTGTTGCAGCAGAAGAGTTTTGTAAGAAGAAGTCTATTGCATAAAATCCAGATGTTTTATCATTTGTTAATGCTGTATTACCTACTGCTAATTTTATACCTTCTGTATTTTCTCCTCTATAAAAATTCAAATCTGCTAAACCAATACCTTCTTCATCTTGTGCAGTTGTAGAAGCTGGTAATAATTCTCCTGGAATTATATTTGTTCTGTTAGCATATGGATGTTCTAATGTCATTTTTTCTTTTCCTTCAGTACCGTCTAATTGTAAATCTTTATTTGTTTGTGCGAAATAATCTTCTGTTTTTGATAAATCAATTGAGTTTGCCCAGTTTAGAGCATCTAGTGAAATTTGTAGACCTTCAGCTACATTTACTTTACCTTCTAGTCCACTTAATGTTACGTTTTTCTGCGTAGAGAACCACGCATAAGTTGATACAATCAACAATATTGCTGTAAACGCTACCAACAATATCAAAGCATTTAGTTTTTTTCTTGAATTTCTTTGGTTGTTTTCTTGCATTTCTTTTCCTTCCTTTTCTTTTATTTTCTTTATATTTTTAAAATTTTATAAACTATCTTTTGTTTTGTGGAACTTCGTCATTTTGCAAAATATGTTCCTCTGTAAGAGTCATATGCATTTTGATTTCTCCACCAATTAAGTCATCTTTGCATTCTGGGTCATCACCTTCGACCCAAACGACAACAGTCCATTTATCTATATCTCCAACTTTAAAGTTTTCTGATAATTCTAACATCACTGTATCATCATTTTTGAATGGTTGTGTATTTGGTTCTGGTTCACCTGTTTCTTTATTGTTTTTTGCATAAATTACTTTATTTCCATTTTTAAAAACCATTACCCTAATAGCTTCATCTACATTTTTAATTACATCATCAATTTTGATTGTAGTCCAATAATTGATTGTGTCTTGTCCCATATTTTCAGCATAAAATGTATAAGCTATGTAATTTTTACCATTATGTGAGCCATCACCTCCATTGTCGATATCTTCTGGTAACCAGTTAACTGATATATCTGTAAAAAAGTCTATATCTTTTGACCTAAGAAATGTTCTTGTATATTTATGTTCTTTGTCTTCATAAATTACTAAACCACTTTCTCGCCCATATTCACTATCAAGTGTTACAGTGAAATTTTCTCCCCTATAAAATATTGATAGTATGATATAAACATTTATTAAAAAAATAACTATTATTGCTAGTATTACTCTAAAAGCTATACGCCTTGATTTCTTTCTTTTTTCCTTTTTAGCCTTTTCTTCTAACTTTTGACCAGCTATTTTTTCGTCTACTTGCTCATCAATTGTTTTATCTTCGTTTTTTGTTTGTTCATTTGCCATATTACCACCTGGTCCTCCAAAAAATATTTTTTTTCAACAATATCTATTAATATTATACTTAGTACGCTTTTCTTTGTCAATGGCTTTAATATTACATTTATATTACATTTGTGTTACATTTTATATTTGCTGTTTTTGCTATACTTATCCATTATCTCGTAACATTGAACTGGTTATTCTCACTACTACTTCAATTGCTTTTAAAGGGTCATTTTGCTCGTTTTGATAATAATTATAAGCATCTTTTCCAAACTTTGTATCTAATACATCTTTTGCAAGATTTTCATCTTCTGTTCCATTTCCTTGGTATGTCCAACTAACATTCAATTTCAATGTTGCATTAGCCTCTGGAGTTTTTTCATCATCAACATATTCTCCATCAATTCTAGTTTTATCATATGTATAGCTTACGTTAAATGGGTATGATGTATCATCTGCAAATACATGGACGGTGTTTCCATCTGTTTTTATTCCACCATTTGCTTTTAATTGACTCAACACTTCTTTTCCAAAAACTTTAACAGATACTAACTCATATTTAATTGATGAACTAGTAGTAGTTAAATTTCTTACATGAACAATGCCCTCTCTATCCGGCATTCCTGGATAAATTTCATCTATTGTGAATGTATACTTTTCATCTAAAATTTCTTTATTATCTACATAATAAGACACATCCCAAGGTGTTACATTACTTTCTAATCCACTCATTGTAACTGGTTCATTCACATTAAACCATGCATAGGTATTTACTATTAATATTACTGAAAATATCATTATTAATCTAATTCTAGACGCGACACTTCGCTTTTTTGCTCGTCTGAATTCACGTAATATATTCATAAATCCTCCATTCTATCTTTAGTCATTTTCGTTTTCTTCTTCATCATCAGTTTCATTTTCGTCACTTTCATCATTCTCATCAGTTTCATAATTATCTTCTTCGTCAATTATCTCAATTTTCTTTTCTTGATAAGAATCTTCCTTTTCCTTAGGTTCCGCTAATTTATGAATTTTTTCTTTTTTAGAATTCTTAAAAGTCAAAAATACATTTAATACTAAAATCGAAACGATGATGAAAACTGAGTATATATTTGTCGCTAATTTATATAAAATAGTTAATAATTTCGACTTATATATTACAATACCATAAATTTGGTCTTGATTAATTTTAGGGTCTTCAACACTTGAACTGTTTAAACCTTTTGCATGAAAAGTTAGTCTTCCATTTTCCTCATTCTCAATTTCAACAACATTATGCATAATAATTTTTCCATTATATTCGCCATATTTTCCTAGGTAAACAATATCCTCACCAACGCTGATATTCTTAGGTTCTGTTTCTTTACATATAACAACCTCTCCAACTTGATATTCAGGTTCCATACTTCCAGTAATAACTCTAAATATTCTATAGCCTCCGATAGACCTATTACTATCACTAATCTTTTGTAGTATTATTACTGCTGTTAACAAAGCACAAAATATAATAAGAATTTGATATAATAGTTTGATTACTATTTTTATTACTTTTTTTGCTTTACTTTCTTGTCTAATCTGGTCTTCCATAATTTTTTACCTCTTTATACATTGTAATTATCTCTCAACTTTTTAATTTCGTATTTCTTTCTTTTCATCTTTCTATCATTTTTCTTATTGTCATTTAAACTAACTAGTACAAATACAATTATTACAAAAATAAATATATTGATAAACCCTCTTGTATTTTGTATATATCTTACAAACTTCCCTAGTTTTGGAATACTAACTAGTACTTTTCCATAAATATCTTGCATACTCACAAAATCTTTATCATATACTTCATTATTATCCCCTTTTGTTATAAATTTCACCTCTTCTTTGTCTTTTGTGATTCCAAATATTCTATGTGATATTATTCTATCATTTTGTCTAAATGTTATAATATCACCCCTTTTAAGTTCTTTAATTTTGCATTTTTGAACAATTACTAAATCATCTTTATAAAATGTAGGTTCCATACTTTCAGAAACAATGTCAAATACATAAAATCCCAAAATATGTGTATGTTCTTCAAATGATAATATTAAATTAATTATAAAAAGTATTATTAAGCTAGTAAGTATTATACTCTTAATTATTTTTTTTGTCATCTTTTTATTTTTAATTTTATTAGAAATTTTTTCAACATCATATTCCAATTTTTATCTCACCTTATATTATTTTCTTTTGCATTATTTTTTCAGCATTTCTTTTACAGAAACTATATATTCCAAATCATCAATAGAATATTTACTTTTCTTTATATTGTTATAATTACTAACAATTTTCACCTTTTTTATTAAGTCTTCTAGATTATCTTCTTGAAAATTCTCTTTTGAAACTTGCATTCCAAATAATTTGTACTTATCTTTTATTATAACAGCTAAATCTTTTGTATCACTAATTTTTACATTATTAATAACTTTGAAATCTGAAAAATTAATAAAATCTCTTACTTTTTTTACCTCTTCTCCAATTTCTTTATCTGTTATTTCTTCATTCTTTTTAATCATAGCTCTTGCCATAAATCCATAGTAACTACTTGCAAATTTTAACACATCTAATAATGATGATGTTTCATCAATATTTTGTACTATTTTTTGTCTAATAATTTCAGTGTCCAACTGTAAATATTCTTTTTTCAAATCTAGTATAAGATTATTTCTCTTTAAGATTTCTTCATTTTTTTTCTTATCATTTGAGCTTTTTAATCCGAATAGTCCTTTACTAGGTTTATCTATTTTTCCATTTATTTTGAATATTTCTGATTTTATTTTCTTTATGTTTTCTTTTGATAAATCATAATCTGTTTTCTTAACTTTTTTACTTTTATTTTCTTCATTCTTTTTTAACTCTTCTTGTCTAAGTTCTAATATTTCATCTACCAAAAATTTATATTCGCAATATATCGCATATTCATTTAAATTGTCATTTAATTTTGCAATATTCTGATCCATATCGGCTTTTTCTTTTTCTGATATTTTAGCTAATTCTTTTGAAGTTAATTCCAAATATATTCTTGTATAATTATCTAATTTGAAATCGTTTATATTCATTGCTCCTGTGAAGAACTTATTTAAAATAATTCTATTATCAGTTGCTTCTATTTTTTTCTTTTTATTAATCAATTCAACTTTTTTATCTTCAACACCTTCTGCAGTTGAATTAAAGCTTTTTAAGATTTCTTCTGCCTTATTTTGATAAAATTTATCTATTTCATTTTCATATTTATCATAAAGATATTTTATGCTTACATATAAATGTGTAACAACATCAGAGCATTCCCAATACACCTTTTCAAAAGTACTTTTAACGAGTTCTGAATTTATATTACCTTTATTAGCTTCTTGCAATAATATATCCATATATTTTTTTGCATATTCGCTTACATCAAAATCTTGTGCACTTAATTTTATTCCAACATTCTGAAATTGTTTAACACATTCAATTAACTCTGTATTTAATCTTTCCAAATTGCTTTTATAATATCCATTTACATTATATGCGATTTTGTCAAGTCCCATTTTCTCAAATGATGAACGTGTATCTGTATTTCTTACAGCAACATCATATCTTAAAATTTCTTCTTCAATTTGATGAATTTCCACATTTTCCTCTACATCAGTGAGCCTATCATATCTTGCTGCGATTTCTTGTAATACATTTTCATTTAAAGCTTCATACTTATCTGTCATATCTTTTATAGTTTCTAATAACGATTTTATTGCTCTAATACCATTTCTAGGTAATACTGAAATAACTTCTTTATCTGTTGATATTTGTTTTTCTATATTTTCTACTAATTCTTTCATGAATTTTCCTCCTCTAATTTTTTGACAGTATCATATTCGCTATTTAAAAACTTTAAAAAACTTTCTACTTGTTTTTTCACATCTAACAATTCTTTATTTTCTAATTTTGAAACTTTTACATTTTTTATTTCCATAAAACTCACCTCCTATGGATTTTCACTCTCAATATATTGAGTAAATTTCAGTGTTGCCCTATAATTTAAAGCTTCGTTTTCTTCGCTTCTATATTGTGTATCTAATTTATTGTCCATTATGCTGCCATCACCATCATTCCATCTAAAAAGAATTCTAATATCACGCTTTTTTTCATTAGCACTGTTTAAATCTTTATCTGGGTCTATTACACCTTTTATTTGTTTAGTTTCAGTTACAGTAGATTTATCACCATCTACAATCTCATAACCGTAAATTTCGAAATCTTTTAACTGAGTTTCATTTAACTGTTCTATTGAAAATTCATACTTAAATGCCAAATCCACATATGTATAATCAATCATCATGTCAAAATAGCCTGTCCTTCCAGGTACTAGTGTATTATTATTATTCATATTTTCGTTTTCAACCAATACAGGTTGTACGACTTCACTAAGTGATTTCGCTTCATGGATATTAAGATCATTAATTTTTATCAACCATCTTTTTATATGAGTCTGATAAGTAGTATCAACTTTTTCAAAATATCTTGCATATGTCCTTCTGATAGAAAAAATTGTAAACAATAATGAAATAATACATAATATCTCCAAAACTCTTAATTTGTTTTTTCTTTTCATCAGTTTTCCCTTTCAATTTTTTCAGCATCATGTCTTCCTTTAAATATTCTAAATCCTGCATATATAGATAGTGGCACTATTCCGCAAAAATAAAAAATGTATTTATTTACTAACAAATTACAAATAAATGTTAGAACATATAATTTGGTCTGAACAACACCATTTATTTGATTTCCGGTTATTGCAGGATCTTCTAGATTGTTAGCAATTCCCTTTGTGTGGAAAATTCTTTTTCCGTCTTTTTCTTCTATATCAATAACTCTGTGTGTTATTAATAAACCTTTTACAGAAGCAGCTTCTCCTAGGTATGTAACATCATCACCTACTTTTATATTGTTTGCATCTTTTTCTTTTACAAGTATTACATCTCCAATTTGATATTTAGGAATCATACTTCCTGTTTGTACTCTGAATATTCTATATCCAAAAAATGATTCTTTATTATTTGTTACTTTTTGAACTCCGATTATTAAGCAGATTATTATTATTAAAACTGTGAGTAATCTAGAAATTATGTTCCATATTATTTTAAATACTCCTACTCCTTTTTGCTTAACTTTTTTTTCTTCTCTTTGGTCTTTCATTATTTTAACCTCACTTCTTTTGCTTGTGACATATATTTGTCAATTCTTTCTTTGAATCTATCTTCTATTGGTTTTAAAGAAATTACATTTCTAGTTTTCATAACTAAAAGTTTATCTGTAATCATTTGCTTTAATTCTTTGTCAGATAAATCTGGATTTAATTCAATTATTTTCTCTATTAAATTATCTGTTAATTCTTTTCTTGCTTTTTTATCTTCTATTGCATTTTTTCTTTTTCCTTTTAATTTTTCCTCAATATTTTTATTACTAAAAATTAAGTTCATTAAATAAATGTCTTCATCAACAAGTTTTTTTGTAATTCCCTTTTCTTCTATCATTTTGCCAGCTTTTACTGCTTTGTCTTTTATTTCCATTTGGTCACTTAAGTAATTCCATAATTTTAGTGCATATTGAAAATGAACATTTTTTAATAATACATTTGTCATTTTTATTGGAGATTTTACTAGTGTTACTCTTTTTGCAGCTAATATTTGATATACATTAGTTGTTTTTAAGTCTTTTATTTTTTTCTTTATTTGTTGAATTCTTTCAGCTGTTCCAGAAGATTTAGAAACTCCAATTTGTTTTTCTGAAATATACTCAACATTTACTTTTATTTTTTCCTTTTTGTAATTAGCTTCTGCATGATAATTAGCCTTTTTCTCGTTTTTTCCTTTATATTCAGTCTCTTGATCCTTTTCACGTAAATACATATAATCTTCTATCAATTTTATAAGACTGAATAAGAATCTGTTTTCATATGTAATAAATGTCTCTTCTTTATAAGCATTTAATATTTTTTTAGGAATAACTTCTCCAGACTTTTGGTTAAATCTGTCAACAAAGTTAACATTTTTAGATAAATGTTTTACACTCTCAACAGTAACTTTTTTTATTAACTCTATTTTTATTATTTCCTCTTCTGTAACAATGTTTTTTATCTCTTTTGTTAGAGCCTTTTCAAGATGTGGAAGTGAAAATTCTACCATTTCTATCCATTCGTCATTTTCTACAATTTGGCTTTTACTAAGGTCTAACAATAATTTCGAATTAACTTTATTAAGAAACTCCTGTGATGATTCTTCTGTTTCAAAATTCGTTAACTTAACTACATTCAAGTCCATTAGCTATTCGTTCCTTGCATATATATTTAGGTTTTTTATAAAGGTTTTGCCTATAAACCTTTTTTATATACTAGATAAGTTATACCTACCTAGTATATAATAAGATACAATTTTATGACATTTTCTTCAATCTTAGTAAGAATTCAATACATTCAGCCATTTTTCCTTTTCCAAAGTTCTTGTCTAAGAATTCTACATATCCGTCAATCTCATCTCTAATTAAAGCTAAGTTTAATCCTTCAAACTTTCTTAATACTTTTTTAGCCATGAAGTAATCTACTGCTTCTGTTTCGTCTCCTCCACAAGCAACATAAACTGGCACGAATTTTCTCATGTGTTTTACAATACGGTTACCAAAAGCTACTCTGAAGTGTTTGATTGTATAGTTATCCATGTCATCGATTTTCTTTAATGTTGCATCAGATATTGCATAATCAACCATTGCTTTTTCAAATAATCCATTTAAATATGAATAATTTACATCTAGTGCATCTACCTGGTCTGGTTCAAAAGCTATACCTTTTTCGTTGATGTCTATTGGCATTGCTCTATCATATACCTTATCTGTTACCATGAATGTAGAGTCATCGTTGTTGATTGTTCCTATGTACCATGCATTTGGTGGAATTTGCAATTTTCCTCTTATTAATTTTTTGGGATCTGATGGCCATGAACTTTGTACAACTTCAATCTTCCAATCTTTTGTACTATGCATTTCTAGAATTGACAACATTTCTGCGAAGTAGTACTCAACACGCGCCAAGTTCATCTCATCTAGGATTACTGTATAAATTTCATCAGTATATCCTGCTTCATATAGATATGCTAAGAAATCTGTTTCATTAAACTTTTTAGTAAATTCGTTTAAGTATCCAAAAATATCCGTTCTATCTCTCCATGATGGTTGAACTGAAGCTACACATGAAGGGTGTTTTACGAAATTACCCCAAGCCAATGATATAGATGTTTTACCTGTACCAGAAATACCTTGTAGAATTACTAGTTTTGTTGACGCTATGGCTGATACGAATAATCTTATCATTTTCTCACTATAATATAATTTTAGTTTACTTGCTGCAAAATTTCTAAATCTATAGCAAAATTCTGGTAATTCAAAAGTATTTCCATAATCTTTTTGTTTATATTTTGCATATTCTTGGTCTATTAATATTAATTTTGAGAATCTACTTTGAGTATTAGGGTCAATTTGTTCTTCATCATTTGCCTGTGATTCTGCTGCTGCTGCTAATGCTCTATTTGTAGGACCAACTCCAATCCCATTTGGATTTACTCCTAATTCTGGTGATTTCATTGATAATAATTTTAATTTTTCATCAACTAGTTCTTCAACTTGATCATTTAAAGTATCTATTTGTTTTAATAGTTCTTCTTGGTTAATAATTTTCTTTCTCCATTTCATATGCCTCTTTAGAAAAAATACTATTATTCCAATAATACTTCCAACTACTATTATCATACAAATGATAGCAAGTCCAGTTAAAAACCATTCTGAAACTTTAAAATCATTTGCATAATTTTGAATTATATAATAATATTCTGGAATGTTGAATATATTAAGTATTCCTTTCCATAACCCTCCAAATATCTCTCCAAATCCTGAAAAGAATTGGTGTAAAAATTCAAATAAAAATCTTCCATATGTTTCCATATATTTCTCTCCCTGTTTCTTATTATTCACATACTACATTTTTTAATATTGTTTTATTACTTTTTATCTCTTTATATAAATGCATGTTCTCTGGTGCAATAACTAATTTGAACATTTTTAGTTTTTCAACATCTTCTATATTTTTTATTGTATCATCTAATGTAATTGTAAAGTTATATCCCTTTTTAGTATATTCTAATACACTTTTTTGGTTTTTAATATAGTCTTCATACGATATGTTTAAACTAATTTTATCTTGCAATGCTTCATTTCCTAGAAGTGATAAAATTCCTTCTGATTTCTGTTTTTTCTTGAAAAGTGATGTTGTGAATTCTGCAATATAACTGTCTTTGAAGTTTCCATTTATTATATCTCTAATTGCAATTGTACTTAATAAAATATATTCAATTTGCAATTTATCTTCTGCTACAATTCCTTCTGTATATACTTTTTCAATTGCTGAATCGCTATATTGCATTGGCATCTTCACATCATATGTCATATTCACAAAATATGTATCTTCATCAAATTTTGTACTTTCAAATTCTAACATAAATTCATCTGTGCTAAACTTATCTAAAAATATATCTTTTTCTAACATATCATCTTTTATTTCTTTGTATAGTTTGTCTTCTATCTCTTGTGCCATTTTTATATCTAACGTTGAATCCACAATTTCTGCTATTTTTTCTATTATTTCCTTTAAACTATCAATTGTCTTGAAATTCTCTATATTTCTTACATTATCAAAAAATAAGATATATCCAAACACTTCATTAATACAATGAATCAAATTTAGTTTGTTTTGTTTTTCGTCTAATGTTTGAGCTTCTTCTTCACATCTTTTCATCAAAGTGTCTTCTTTGAAATTTAACTCATCTAATATTCGTAAGTAAAAAGCCCTGGCTGGCTTTTCTGTATTTTGCACATTATAATATCTTGCATTAATATATGTTTTTAGGTATTCACTTACAAACTCTTCATTATAATAAGAACTAAATATTGCTTTCAAATATTTTTTGATTTTTTTCTCTGTAAATTTCAGATATGTATCCATTAAGTTGTTCATTTTTTCCTCCTTGCACATTTGAGATCGCTTTTTTTCGGTGCAATTTGCACAGATTATCTCGCTTTTTTTCGGTGCATGTTTCTAATCTATAATTTGTTTAGCACTTAAATCTAATTTTATGTATTCAATCAAATCAGAATATTCTGCATTTGTATCATTTTCCTTAGGAAATCTAACCTTTATTACATATTTATCAGTAGAGTCAACTCCTTGATTCATCTGTGATTCTGCTATTGATATTTTTTTGTAATAGGTTCCATCATCATCTGTAATTATTTCTTGTTTAGCTGCTTCAGAATCAAGGATTTCTCCATTTTTTTCTATTTGATATTCTAGTGGAAGATTTGTTGTCATTGTTAATGTAAGTCCATATTCTAAGTCTGTTTCAGCTCTTTTTTTGATTGTTCCATCATCTTCTTTTTGAAAATTTGATACTGAAAATGAGTATTCATATGTATTGTTCGAAGGATAAATGTCCTTTATTAGTAGTTTACCTGTTTTGAAATCATCATGTAACATCCAAAATGCCACATCTACATCTTTATCTGATGTTGCAGTTGTTTCATATCTTGCAAGTGTATTTCTTATTAAAATTATAGCAACTATTATTATTGATATTAATAATAGTACTAAAAGGCTTTTTTTTAACTTCTTTTTATCAATCATTTTCCTCACCTTTTTTCTCTTTATATGAAATTAAAGCAACAAACAAGATAACTGTTATAATTACTGGAATTATTACATGTGCATCTGTAAATACTTTTTTCCAAATTTCAACATTGTTTACAATAAATACAACTTTACCAATAACCTGTTCCTTTTGAATAGGTACGTCATCAGTATTGTTGTAATCACCTTTCGCAATTATAGTATTTTCATTTATCTTGGATATTCTATGTGTAATTAGTACATTGTCTTTTTTGTATGTTATAATATCATTTTCCTTTATTTCATCACCTATTTTGATTATTACAATATCACCTTTTTCAATTGTTGGCGACATACTTCCAGTTTCAGCACTAAGTACTGAATATCCAAAAATATTTATGTATTGCTTTTTTTGAATATTAACTTGACAAAATCCTAATATTGCAAGGATGGCAATGATTGCTAATACTACTATTATTAAATCAACTATTATTTTTTCTATTGTTTTAATTACCCTGTTCATTGCCTATCACTTCTCCTGTATATTGTTTTAAATTTATCTTTAATGGTACAGATATTTTTGCATTTTCTGTTTGACCAATTTCTGAATCTACTGCATTATTATTTTCATCATTTATCCATTCAAAATATAGTTTTACATGGTTCAAATATTTATCATTTATTTTTGATATAGGTATTACTGCTTTATGTGTATTTGAAGCAAGATTTGTACTTATATCAGTATTTTCTATCTTCTCTTCATTGCCCGATTTTTGAAACCAGTTTTCTACTTTAACTAGTTTCATTTTTGTTGTTAATTGCTCAAATTGCATATCAAGTTGATATATTACTGATACATCTGTGTTTGTTGGATCTATTATTATTTCGAAACAAGCTTGTGTTCCAGGAGCCATCTTTTGACTCTTAACACGAGCAGAATCTAAATATATAAGATTGTCTTCTGTCATGTTAAAAGTCAAGTTTTGGTCACCTGATGATATGTCTGCTCCATTTACTTTTATTGACCATACTCCCAATAAATTTGAATAATCCCCTTGATTTTCTTGTTTATATAAAGCATACATGTTAGCTATTTGTAATAAAGATATACTTAACATTATTAATAATAAAATTGTTAATAATTTTTTCATTTATTTTCCTCTTTTGTTGTTTTTTTCTTTGTAGTTGTTTTATGCTCTGCCGTTTTTTTTGATTCTGCAGATGTTTTATGTGTAGTCGTTCTTGGTGTTGCTGTTTTTTTATGAACTGGTTTACTTTCAGTTTTTTTAGTTTTTTCTGTAACATCTTCATCATCTATTTCTTCTGATTTAACTTCAACTGCTTTTGTTTTCTTTTTTTGTTCTCCAAGGAATTTTATTTCCATTGCCAATTCAAATACTTCTTGTAAGAATAATAGTAATGATACAACTACCACACAGAATAAGTATCCCCATTTAGATTCTAATAGGTTTAATACATATCCCCATCCCTGAATAACAACTGTGTCACTAACTTTTCCTATAAAATATTCATTAGCGTAACTTTCGTCTTCATCAAAGATGTATGTTATGTGTCTGCCTTGTTGTGTTTTAGCTTTTAATGTAGTATCAATAACTTCATATTCTTGGCTATTGATTACTTTATACATAAAAAGTTCATCTCCAATTTGTACATTTTTGTCACTTGTACTTTTTATTAATAGTATAGAACCTTGTTTAAATTTTGGTTCTAAAGAATCATCTTTAACTATATACACTGTATATCCACCCAATTGACTATTATTGTAGTCATTGTATGATAATAACAATACTGTTACTGTTATTGCTATTATTGCATATATTACAAATAATATAGTTCCTAATGCTTTTTTCATATCATTTCTCCCTTTCGTTTGTCATATGCTTTATATTATTGTTTTCCATCTTGTTGTGAATCTTGTGATTCGCTTATAGCATCTAATTTTACTCTTTTTGTAGCTCTCATATCTCCTCTATAAATTACACTTATTTCACATTCTTCTCCAACATCCAAATCAGTATTTGTACCAGTTCTTAATTGGCCTAATACATTGTCATCACCATCTATCAAAATTGCATTAAATTCTTCATCTGGGACTTTTGCAGATGTATTGTTTATTACCCTCATTGTTATCATTGTTTGGTCATTATCTGCTAGATATTCCATAGAAATGTTTTGAGCTTCTAGCCCTGCCTCAGTAGTTGTTTCTGGTAATTCTGTCACTTGTTCTTGTGCCACTTCATCTGATGGCTTATTATTTTTCTTATTTTTAGTTACATTTACTATTATGATAATTGCAATTATTAGAACTACAACTGCTACCATAAAAGTAATCAACATCTTTTTACCTTTTCTTACCTTTTTCATATTTTTCCTCCTTTTTCTCTAATATATTTTATACCATAACTTTTTTCAAAAGTCTATATATTTTTTCAATAAATTTTTGGTATATTTGTCATTTATTGCTGGTTGTTAGTTACCCTGATAACACATGCTGTATCACCAGAAGGATATGTATAGTTTTTAGACATATTAACCTTATAAAATTTAATATTATGTGTTGATTCTTTGTCAATATTAAATGTGAATTTTTTTACAAATCCTTTAGAATCTGTAACCTCACTACCTTCAATTTTATTCACATATGCTTCGTCAGCTAAATCAACTCTAACAACATTTGGATCAAATTCGAGAGTTACAGGCATACCTGTTTCTTTAGCATTAACCAATTTTAAAATTGCATAATTTCTGTTAGTAACATCATCAATTGAATAACTATTAAGTACTACTTGTTTAACTCTTAAGCTAACTTCACAAGAAATTTCTTTTTTATATGGTTCAGTAGTATTTGCCTTAATTTTAATGGTAATAACATCATTTTCAGCAATCTGTGTTTTTGGAGTTACTACAATCATCAATCTACTAACATTGTCAGGCTTTCCATCTTTTTTTGCATATATAATTCCTGTCGTATTAGTAGGACCATCTGCACTATTAATACCGTAAAGTTACCTTATCAGTATCAGGAGTCTCACAAGATACAGAATAATTCAGATCATAATCCAATCTTAGTAATGTATTAGCATAACTATATAAATCAAAATTCAATTCATATGCGTCAACTCCACCCCAGTTGTCATATTGATATGTTGCATTATCTAAAGTAAGTAAATCACTCGTAAAGTAAAAGGCCTTTGAAGTAAAATATGCCTCTCTAACTCCATTGTACACATATCTTCCGAAAACAGCACATGATATTGCTAAAACTATAAGAAATATCACTATACCTATTTTTATCTTATTAAATTTTTTAACTTTCTTTTGTCTTTTCATACTACCCTTTCCAGACTCTTTTGCACACGTGAGATCGCTTTTTTTCCGTGCACTTTGCACAAGTGAGATCGCTTTTTTTCCGTGCAATGCACGGAAAAAAAGCGAAATGAAATGTGCAATAGTCTATTCTACTATAAATGATTTTCTAATTTCTTGTATTAGAGTATTATTGTAGTACGCTTTGAATACTAATTTATATTCTCCTGTACCAATGCCTTCTTTTATTAGCTTTTTAAATTCTACATTTTCAACATACTCATTATCAGTAGATGTTGGATGTTCCTTTTTCTCCATAACCATGTATTCTTTGCCACCACTTGCTGTTACCAAGTTTTGACCTATACATTGTTCTGGTGTTTTTAATTCAGTACCATCTAAGCTCTTTAAGTAATCTTTTAGATCTACTTTTGTATAGCTTATTCCATTATATGTCTTTGTTCCATCTTCAGCTGTTGTATAAGTATCATTACGTTTATATAACTCAACTCTG
>ERZ857969.2860-NODE-2860-length-18636-cov-3.959744_pt1 | contig 18636 bp, 15 predicted proteins | sample MGYA00519864_ERZ857969 | MGnify/ENA primary metagenome ERZ857969 (study PRJEB31778, sample SAMEA3449382) | human gut metagenome | biome: human gut; feature: human-associated habitat; material: faeces | place: United Kingdom | collected 2010/2012 ... | reverse complement strand
ACATATATCGGCTGCCTTTAAAAATAATTTGTTCTGCATAATCAGTACCTCCTGTATTTTGAATATTTATCTCTTCATATACTCTGTACTGGCAGATGTAAAATCGGACATCATTTTCCGAAATTTAGCAAATTATTTTAATTTTACAGTTTCCATATGTGTTATCGCTGAACCATGGAGTTAATATCATTGAAAAAGGGTATAAAAAAACAGTCTGCCCTGACGGAAAATATTTCCATCAAAACAAACTGTTCTTCATATTCACACTAATTATATTTTCTGAGCATAGTTACTTTTTGCGAAAATCTCAGATAACTCCGGAAAGAAAACAAAGAAAAAAATATTTTTTAACTCCATTTGCACTCCACTGGAACATCCAGACAGCCCGCAAAGCCTTTATTTATGGGCTTTTTCGCAATTTAGTCCGCTATTCAAACTCGGCAAGTCCGAAGATGTTATTAAACATATCTGTTTAGTTTTTATCTCTTTTCTGCCGTTATTATATCTCTGTTACATATATTATTTTGACTTGCTGATTTTCTGTTGCCAATTTGTTGCCACTTCATTATAAATTACAAATACATATCTGGCAACCTTTACTTTATATTCCCATGTTCAATTAGTAAAGTGCTCTGATGGAACTTACAGATAATTCTTTTTCTGTCAACATTTTTATATCTTTATGATAAATCTCTGTACTCACCAATGGTTGACTTAAAATAAATAACCCTATAACCTTCCACTCATTATTATCTAATCCATATTGTTTTTTGAAGTCTCCTATATGTTTGTTGCACCATTCAACACGCCGACAATGTTTTGTATAATATCCTTTTTTCTTTTTTGTATTTTCAAACATCTTTTTATATTCTAAATGCATCTCATATGGATTTTTTGAAAAGTTAAAATTTTTCACCTCAGCCGCAATTATTTTATTATACTCGTGGTCAATAATCAACACATCTATATCTCCTAGTGTGTTATTATTTTCTGATATGTGAATTCCATTAACTTTGCTAATATTGGAGTATACTTCAAATACGTTAAGATTAATTAATAACTTATATATAAGATCATTGAATTCGGCTCCTCTTTCATCACTTATTTTCCCGACCAATGAATTCATTTCAGGAGAATGCGCTTTTAATTTACCATTATTAATTAAGCCCACTGTAAATCTTATCATATGATCTAGTTGTCTATTTCCCCAAATCACTTCATCTCCACGAATAATGATCGGGCGTCTAGTAAATGATAACTCTCTATTAAACCTCCACGGATATACATCCTCTTTTCTAAACGACTCTGGCGGAACAAGAAAGTCTTCTCGTTGCCTCAGTGCTATTGAACCAATAATCACATCTACCGTATCTTCATTGAAACTTGTATCATATTGGCTTAAGAAATCAACAATATCCTTCATTTTTGCGACATAAACTGTATCACTACTTTGACTTTTGCTATATTCTCTCAGCCCTTCTGCCAAAAGCATAAGCTGATAAAGCGAGTATCCATATTCTTTTTCAAAAGCCCGATTAATTTCTTCCATAAAGCTCTTTTGCTCAACTAAATTAACCGAATCCTCAAAAACAGAAGATGCAATAAGTTGTTCCTTTCTAATTGCTTCATTAACACTGAACATATGTTGAAATTCTTGTTGTCTCATTCCAATACGATGAGATTTCAATATTTCTATTGGTGTATTAAATATCTGATAATAAAACAAATCATTTTTGTACGACCATTCAATTATCAAAGAACATATTGCTATCAATCGTTCATATTGATTCTCGCCAATATTTATATTTCCTTTAGGTGGTACAGCAGCAATATATTCAATAAGAAATTTTAATGCTATAGAAGCTTTATTATCTCTATTTGTCTGTTCAAATATTTCTTGCTCCTTTTCCGGATAACAAGCAATATCTTCTGCGTATCTTTTTTGAGACAACATAAGTTTGAATAGAACCTTTTCCAAATCATCATATAATACTTCTATAAGATTTCTTGAGTTTAATATACCTACCTCTTGTTGAAGTTTTCTATAAAGAATTCCAACAACCTCATGTGCAATTTGAGTTCTCTCTCCATCATCTACTATGCCAACATTCCATTTCCCTATTTTAAGAAGCTCCTCACCAATTTCGTTCAATAGTATGTCTTCATCTTCTCCATGCACAAAATGATTTTCTCGATTTGCAACAGGCTCAAGATAATGATACTCTTGATAATCTAAAGAAAATAACTTTTTTTGCATCGGATTGGCAAATAATACATTTAAATCATAATTGATTTTACCAGTTTCTCCCAATAATTTATAAATATAATCAATAATTATGGTAATAAATTCCTTTTCTCTTGAATTATCACGGTAATTCAAGTATTGAAATGCTTCTGGTGAAATACATATTTCCATTACCGAAAAAGAGTTACATATTTCTAGTGTTTCAATAAATGGTTTTGGATTTTCTTTGTAATAATAATATTTCTCAGCTTCATCCGATAAAATAATTTCAATTTCGTAAGTACGCCCACCTCCATTCATTTTATTCAAAACTGTTTTACACTCAGCTAACCAGTACGATATCAAATCTAATACCGAATAACACAAATCCATTTTTTTTGCATTTGAAATCTCTTTTGCAACTATCCATATATTAAAAGTGTCAAATTCAATATAGTAACTGATTTCTTGTCGCTTTATACAATTAGGATCTACATATATTTTTCTTTTCCTATCATTAAGAATAACTTCACAAAACATGATACCTTGAGAATCCTCAACAAGCCGTCTATCCTCCTTTTGTATGGCACGCATTATATAGTCCAACGAATCTCCCGGCGCAAAATATGTTGTAATCTCACTCGGTGCAAAGTCATCATTCATATAAAAGGAATAATTGTTATTACAATACATTTCTATTTGATTCAATTCACTAAGTATACCCGTTTCAAATGTTCGTAAACTATTTTTTGCTTTCAAATATCTTGGTATAAATATGCTTTCTGTTTTTTCATTGATACTAATACACATAAGTTCAAACGGATTAACTCTTAACGGAGGATAAAAATAATCATATTTCTTTATTCCATATGCAATTCCACGCCCAAGTGAATTAATTATAATTATTACAAAAATATCTTCTTTGTTTACACCATATTCAACTATTTTAGAATAATGATAAGCTAATCTTTCAGGCACCATGTCATTAAATTCTTTTTTGTTAACAGGAGAATGCAATGTATACGCATCATAGTTCTTACCATCATCATACAAATACTGGACGATTACTAACTGATTATTCTGTACAGATGCAATATATTCCTTATATCCACTACAGTTAAATAACTCTATTCCCATCTGTGATTCAAGCACTTTTTTGTGTCCAAGATAACGTAAATATTTTTTACACTCATGAAAAATATAACTATTATAATTTTCCATGACATTTTCAAATATTCCATATTTCTTAGCTAAACAAGTAATCCAAAATACAATAGCTGTTGGAAGCAAACCAGCATTTAAGAGGATATACTGATCTTGCTCTTCATTATACAGGAATGGACGAGTATAAAATGATTTATTATCAAAATCATCCTCAAATTCAACTCCAAATTCTATTGTAGTTAAATTAAGTAATTCTGATTTTTCCAAAAATAGTTTTCGAAAATTTGTTCCTTCTATGACGATTAATTCAGCATATTTATTTAAATCTATCGCTGGTGGTATTATTACACCTTTTTCTTCATCTGTGTTATGATCGTTGTTTATATCTGAAATTCCACTTACAATCTTTTCAGATATTGTTAGCATTCCATTAACTAAGATATATGCTTCATTCAAAAAGTCTTTTGGATATTCGATTCCGTTTGTAAACAAAATTGAAATCATGTTTTGAAGATTATATGCTGGTGTCTGATCAATACCATTTAAAACTCTATAATTTCCATAAAACATAATATTCTGCACGAACATATTTTCTGGTGGATCAACTGAATACTTCAAACTAGTATCTGATATCTGAGTAATTATTCTCCGAAATTTTCCCGGACTAATGTTATATTTAGATTGAAATTGATCTTTTTTTTGATGTAATAAACCTTCTATATATGTATCAAGAATGACCGATTTCGTTTGATTTTGATGAAATAAATTCAATGCAGATACTCTTGAAATCAAATTAAAAATCTCATATTTTTTTGCCTCTTCAACTGCAACAGAAACTTCACTTTTTGAATCACCGTTATAAAAAGAATCCCTAAACATCTCTATCTCCGATAAAAACTCCATTACACTTCCTCTTTCCGCACATTCTATCCACTATAACTCTGCTGTAAAATATAAATCAAGTAATACTAGCCGAAATGATAAATCCAAATATAGATAGGATTCATACGGTAAACTATACCGGCAGAGAATCTCATTATGACAAAACAACATGACAAATAATTTAAACTTGATGCAGGCCAATGTTACGAAACCTACAAATATCTCCTCGAGCAAGTTGTTTGTAATTAACTTTTTTTTACTATCATCTCGGCCCCATAAACCTATCACCATTCAAATGTATCATATGCTCCGGCATTTCAGCAATCCAGACCTCTGTTTCCCATGCAAGTTCTTCCGCAAATCTCTTATACGTCTTGAAATCCAGAAATGCTGTTACAAATATTTTTCCTGCTGTTACATCTTTCGTCATCTCTGTAATTTCTAATATTCGTTTTGGATCCATCGGACCGACCGATGTTACAGATTCCACAAAATAAATCCAATTCTTATCTGCCCGATACAATACAACATCAGGCATTTTATCATGTAACGTAATTTCAAATCCCAGTTCTTTTAATTTTTCTACATTCTTTACCAAATCTTTTTCTATTGTATCGCCAACGTACAAACATTCAGAATTTGGTGCAAATCTCGGTGAAAATTCCTCGATAATGGCTTTTTGCAGTTCATTATGCTTACCTGTAGAGAATTTAAAACTTTCACCATTTATATTTACCGGCATCATTGTCATCTTCTTTTTAGAAGCATACAAATCAATTAACTTCTCATGGTAGCAAAGAAATCGTTTTATAGATTCCTTCCACTTTGGAGTTCCCATAGTTCTTAGTATTTGCACTGTTTCTTCTGTCAATCTGTACCGATAATTCGGACTGTTAGTTGCTTTTCCATTATCCTCCATCAAAGCAGCGGTACGAAATCTATGCAGAGCCTGTTTTCTAAACGTTTCTCTACTGTTTTCCGCATAACTCATACCATAAAATGTATTAACAAACTGAATAATATCATGAATACGAATCCATTCATTTGTTCCTTCACTCCATGACATATCCGGCTTTATCCCCGCCATAGCCAGTATCACATAGCAGCATATATCCGCTTGCTGTGCTTTGGGCATGCCTATTGTTTGCAGAAATTCTCTTGTTTCTTCTATTTTCTTATTCACAGTATCCCTCCAATATCAAATTACAATTTGCCTCTGAATAATCCTGACTTTTAAGCACTTTTCTGCCCATTTCCTGAATGTCCTCTAAATCTGGTACCGGCATTGCATTAATCTCTGTTGAATTAACCTGTGTAGACCCATTTAAAATACGATAATATTCATCATAAAGTGTAGAATTAAATAATACATACAATCCATACACCAGGCATTCTGACATTTCCGTTAATACACCGTCCACAAAATTAATTTTATTCTGTGTACTTATCTTTTGGTACTGCGGAAATCTTTTAGCTAAATATACTCCACACTGTAATCTTCGTGGTTCTTCCTTTGCTGTAAATCGCTTTACAAATAGATAGTTCTTGTTATCTTGCATTAATCCCTTTTGTTCTGTCACCACATATTCATGTTCTTTCTGGATTGGAAATTCTACCTTTCCTTGCTTTATATGCTGTGAATAAAATAAAGGTATTGCCCCCTCTTCCGCTTCATCCCTCAAAATATCACGATTACGGAAATCTACGGTCAATCCCGTTTTCATTTTTACTCCTATTGCCGGAAGTGTCTTATCAAATTTATGCAATTTCTTTAATACTTCCACTTCATTTTCATCTGTCACAAGATAAACATAATAATCTGATCCTGCTACAACCAGATCATACGGAACTGTTAATGATGTCAGCTCCCCAAAATCACTATTTGATTTCGATGATGTAATCGTAACGGTTTCTGGCTTTTCACTCGTCTTCCTTACTTTGATAATAATTGTTTCCTGTAACACACTTTCTTTGTCGAAAACCTTATTTCTGCTGACAAAAAGATGAATATGTTCCAATTTCCCTTCTGTCAGAAAATATTCCCGGAAACGTTTAAAATACGCCCCTGATGTCCATGATCTTGGAATGATGTAAACCATCTCTCCATTTTCACATAAATTAAATAATCCCATAGACGCAAAAATGAAATATAAATTCGGTGCACCATAACATACCTCTGGCATTGCTGTAGCTTCTGGCGCATCTTTCGGAATTTTCATATACGGCGGATTTCCAATCACAAAATCATATTTCTTAGGCTCCGCATTTCCTCCCAACATATGATTAAAATCCAAATACTGGCTCAAAATATAATTATCTTCAACGATATTAACTGTAAGTTTTTTCTTTGTCTCCTCTTTACAATATTCCAGATTACGTTTCAACAATGGCAATACATTTTCATCGTTTTCATAGCAGGTAAGCTCAATCTCCTGAATAGAATCTATTGTTTCCATTCGCTCAATAAAAGCACATGATAATATACCTGAACCAGCCCCTGCATCAAGCACACTTACTTTGCCTGTTTTCTCATCCACCTTATATAATCCCGCCATAAAACGGGCAGTTTCCATACTGGTAAAAAATTGTCCGTATTTTTTACGTTCTTTTTTTGGCATACTCTCTATATATTCGTTTGTAAGCTCTATAATTTTTTCTAGCATATTCCACCTACCTACAAGCCTTCTATTTCTTGCTATTATACTATAGCACACTCCCTTTTTCAACACTCTTTCGCAAACATACATTCTGTTTTTCTATCTTCGTCGTATTACAATCATTATCATCTATGTCTATAACATTGTTGGCATTCTCGCCTTTCACAGAAAAATCTCCTGCCATAAACCACTTGTAAGCACAATCTGATATACCGATACGCTTTCATCCTATTTTAGGGCAAAGTTTTTATCCTTCAGAGTAGTTAAATCATAAAACTCTTCTTCCCAAAATAACAGAAATTGCATCCAGACTTTCTTTTATATTTTGTATTGCTTCCGTTTTTAGATGTCCTCATAAAATTAAAATTTTATGTCGCTTTCCAGACCTCTAAAATCCTAGAAAACTGCTGCCAAATAAGAAAAAAGACCCTGACAGTCTGGAAATTCCAGACCATCAAGGTCATTCTTTATTCTTAATTGCATTTCATGTTTTCACATGATTTTTGTCATTTCACTGGCTGAAAGTTTTGCCCTGAAACTGGATAAAACTGTTTGCCCTGAAATATTTTTATTACTCAAACTCTATGTAGCCATCTATATATTGTATTCTCTTGATTTTATTTTTCATATATTTAGTATGCATTTTCCATATATTCCATGATATCCACACCTTTATTAGAGTTTTTGTAGACATTTTATAGATAATCGGGAAGAGAAAATTGATATTATCGTTTTGATAAACATGATGCTCTATCTATAGTTTTTTCTGTCTCGAGTAGATATTGAGTAGAAATTTGAAAATCACTTGATTATTCATTTTCATATAAATGGTTACGTTCTAATACTTATTAGCCAACTAAATATTAAATAGCTAACAAATCATCAAATAGCTTTCTTCTATCACCATTACTCTTGTTTGTAAATTCTACAGTTGTAAACCATTTTATTATATTTTCTTTTTTTATCTGAATATTTTCATTAAACATACAGTACCCCGATAAATATAAAATATAATCCATTCTATCAACATAATCTCCCAAATTTTCATTATCAATAAATTCAAGTGCTTTGCGTAATCCCGTTAACGACATTTGTACTATTTCGTTTAAACAATCAACTTTCAGAGCTGTAAGTTGACTTTCTTTTGTATCTGACGGTATCGGCGCATAATTTAAATTATGTTTTCCACCATTGACAACTACTTCATATGCTGGATTAAGAGAAGAAATTGGATATGATACATTCGTAGTAAATGGTGAAAACATATCCTCAAAACCATATTCTTGAATATACTCTTTGAATGGATTTATATAGTCATTATATATATCAAAATTATGAATTTTCAACTTAGAAAACGACATTTGTAATGCAGTAACTTTACTTCCAGCATTATTTAAAACTTCAAACCATTCAATTTGCTCATCCTCACTCAAATCATTTGCTTGATTTATTGTATAATTATAATCCATTAATTTACTCCTAACATCAATACAAATAGCATACAAATCATTGAATGTTTTTTGTTGTAGCAAATATTCCTGAAGTTCCCTACGGTCTTTATTTAATAACATACCAACTGGTATTTGATTTTTTTTAATCGATGCCTTAACAATTTTAAAACAGGCACTTGCCACATCTAATACAACATTTCTAAAATCATTACTATTTATATATGCCTTATAATTTGTTGTTAAACGTTGCTGTCCATCTACAACAGATTGATGCGCATTTAATATTTTATCTTGAGGTACTATTTCTCTATTAATAAAAGAAACTTGAGGTACTGATAAGCCAATTTCTCCTATCTCATTAATGGAAATTGGAGCAACTGGTGCCTTTCCAAAAAGTTGATAGTTCAATAAATCAACAGATTTTTTTAATGACCAGCTAACATCTCTTTGATATAAAGGCAATGTCAGTTTATTCTGATCAATTTTTTCACACATCTGTAATACTGACATTTGAAAACTTTTTTTCGTTGGATTAAACTGTACTGCTTGTAATAATTTTTTATTAATTTTCATCCCACAACCACCTCTTTCTATATGTAGTATATTATACCATTCCTAATAAATCAAGTTTTTTCTTCGCAGCAAAGTATTTTTTACTGTTTTTCTTTATATTATCGTTTTTTTATATTTGCTGCTTTTTTAAGCTGCTTCAAAAAATTATATTGTATCCATCTTCATTCTGACTCTCTGTACTTACTCAACATACTCATGTTTAGTATTTTACACTTTACTTTCTTTTATTTCATTTAATAAGAAATTATATAAAAAATACTTCTTTAAATTTATATATATGATTATTTTTAAAATTAATTATTCAGAACTATCTCAGCCATCATTGTTACTTATAGTCCGTTGTTTTATTTGCCGTTGACTTTTATAATTGATAAGGAGGTGATTCAATAATATGTCAATTCAAAAAAAGTTTGGCTATTGCATTCGAATTTTTCGCCAAAAATTAGGACTTAGCCAAGAAAAGTTTTCTCTCAAAATAGGAATGGATAGAACTTACTATGCATCTGTAGAAAACGGAAAACGTAATATTTCTATCGCAAATATACAAAAAATAGCAGATGGATTAAATATTTCTCTTTCTGAATTATTTTCTGCTATTGATAATTACAAGGAGGATTCCAATGATAAATTATCCACTTAACATTGCGCAAAGTAAGCTGTCAATTTATGATCCCATTGATCCAGCAGATTGCTATTTATATATCCCTACTAATGCATTAGAAATCATATTATCTAATCATATGCTGGGTTTATCATTAGCAGGATTACCACTCCGAACTCGATCTAAATTTGTAAAACAAGAAATATGTCGTGCTCTGGGCTATCCTGTTCCCCGTTCTTTTAAGAAAACTTAGCCTCGCTTTCTCGGACAAAATTTTGATGTGTATACACAAAAAAGTAGAAATGTACAAATTTGGAATGAGGAAATTGTTGGGAGCAGAAGATACGTTTTTTTTAAAGTAGATGAAAATGATATTATCACCGCTGTAAAAATAATCACTGGCGATCTATTAGTTCGATATGATCGGACAGGTACTTTAACAAAAAAATATCAAGCAACCATGAATTCTTATGGAAGAAATATTTGTTCTTCCATGGACTCTACTACTGTTGAAGATTGGATTGTTGATGGAGATAGTACTTTATTACTAGAAACAACTCCTAACAATTATCCTTGTAGAAATCAATTGTTACGTATAAATGAAATTTATCAACGTTTATTACCCATGGTTGGAAAATCTATTAGCTATATCGATGCTATTCAAGAACGCAATCGTGGAGCTGAACTTCATTCAATGATCTGCGAACATCTTGGTTATTCTACTTACGAAGATGATGGAACATATCCTGATATTATAAATCAACTACTTGAAGTAAAACTCCAAACATCTCCCACAATAGATTTAGGGTTACATTCACCTATAGATGGTGAATGCATTGCATCTGTAGAAAACACACATTTCTATAGTGAAGATATCCGCTATGCAATATTTGAGGGAGAACTTTGTGATTCTCGTATTATATTAAAAAATCTCTATCTTGTAACCGGTGAAGATTTTACAAATTATTTTCCTTTATTTAAAGGTAATAGAACAAATTCAAAAATTCAACTTCTTTTACCATATAATTTTTTCGATTAACTAAACATCTGTTCAACAAGCAATTCCAATTCTTTCTTATCGCCGCTGGATGTATTTTTTGCATCCCCGGCGAGTATTTTTTTCACCAAAAATATAGCCTTTTTAGCCAATTCAGTATTATAATACGGTATCGGAAATTGCTGCACATATTGTGTCTGGTATCTTCTTTTTCCAGAATACAATTTATTATTAAATCTAATATCATAAAATTTTTCAATAAATGAACTATTTGCTACCGCAAGTGCTAAATACACAACTTCTTCCATCACATCTGGATTAATATCAATCCAGTAGCAATCTCCATTTACGATAGCGCCTGTTTCATCTAACCAAAATTGTGGTTTTTCAGAAATATCTCTAAATACAATTTTTCTATGTCCCCATGCATCCGGATTTTGTGGTACCCATATTTCATACCAATTGCGTTTAGCGTTCTTAACATACTTTCTTTTATCTAATTGTTCAAAATGTTTCATGAGATATGATTTAGACTTTGGATATTTCTCAATATTATAAGCTACTTTTTTTCCATTAACCACTGTATGTGTATATAATACCTTCCACTGATTTTGATTATTGGCAATTATTTGCCCAGCATTTCGATGTGTAATCAAAGGACGAAGTAATTCTAAGCCCTCCTTTTCACCAGACCAATCATCTCCTATAAAAACATTATCTGCAGTTGTTTTAATTCCAACTCTAATTTTTCCAATATCGCCAAACGTCATCCATGTACGACTTTGTACCTGTTTAAGCCACTTTTTATTTTCTGCTGATAAAATTGTCCAAATAGTGTCAAGTTCAATACTTTGCAAATGTCCTTGTTGAAACTTAAATACTCTTCCATCAGAAAATTTATATACCCCTTCATTATCAATTACATCAAATACATTATTAGTAAGATTAAAGTTATCTACCTTTCCTAATTCTTGATATACTGTCGTAAATGCAACTTCTTCTTTATTTTTTGTTTTTCCTCTAGAAAAAATCATAATGCAGGGAAGAACTGATGCTGTAAATAATTTTGTATCTCCTAAATCTACAATATGATGAATGTTATAATTCTGAATCATATAATTACGTACAGATTTTCCAGCTTTAATCGTCATAAACTTGTTAGAAGTAATATATCCAGCAATACCATCATCCTTTAAGACCTCTTTTGTATAAATCAAAAATGCATAATAAATATCAATTCTCCCTGTCAATTTTAACTTTTCTGCAATTATTTGAGCTTTGTTAGTTCCCATTATTTGTGTTCTTATATATGGCGGATTTGCAATTACAAAATCATATTTTTCAACTGTTCCATCTTCAACAGCTCCAAGAAAATCTTCTGAACGTATTTCAATGTCCACATCTGGATATTTTTTGCATAAATTCTTTTGTGTTTTTTCAGCAATATATTCATCCGTTTCATATCCTACAGCTTTTATAGGAATTCCCATATTTAGCACTTCATTTATCATAGAAATAAGCAACTCTCCCTCACCTGCTGCGGGATCCAATATTTCAATACAATCACAAAACGTATTTTTCTTATATTTCATCATCTCCATCGCAACATATTCTGCCATTTCTGTTGGAGTATACACAACTCCATTTTTCTTTTTTTTCTCTATATTATTATATCTCATTATTTCCATCTTCTCTTTCCAATTTAAATTCTAATACATCAATAGTAGCAAACTCTAAAGCACTACAACTTCTTTCTATATTTATCAATATATATTGATTTTTTATTCAAATCATACTAGTTGCACTAACTCCTACTAGTTCTATCAATTCTAATGTAAATATATGTATCACATTTTTGTGAGTTTTTCAATCGTGAACTTGATTCAGAAACCTTTTACGATTTTTAAATATATAGTCTATCCTCTCACTGCCAGACTCTTTATATTTTTAATTTTTTCTACAAATCTTTCCATACTAATCCTACCATTAATCACACATCTAGTTTAGTTAATATCCTCTAATTTTCCCGTTCGATTTTCTTTCAAAATATTATATTGCTACATTTACAAATAAATTTTCTTTGAGATATTTTTCTTCATTTCTCTTTTCGATAAATATTAATGATTCTTCTGCCATTCTATAATATTTATTTTTCCATTTTAGCATCCCCCCTTATATTTTATAAAATTTTATACAAAATACGCGAGCTACGTATATTTTCTTTGTAAAATTATATGCCTTTTCTGGAAAATAAACCCATCCCACATCAGATAACTATGTCCCAGAAAGAAGATTAATAATCCACTAGAATTATTGCACGATACAGGGCTGTTGGGAAATAGATAGCCTCTTTTTAGTCTCAGTATTTTATTATATTTCAATATTCGATTGATATTGTTCATCTTCTCCATTTGCTAATTCAAGTATACTATTCGCAATCTTATTTATTCTTTCCGTTAATTTTTGAAGTTTTCTCCTAACTTTTCAATCTGATTCTTCCAATTCATCTTTATCTACCCTACTTTAAATAATCCGGTTTTCCAAACAATTCTTTTCTTTCTCCCCTATCTGATACTATATTTTTTCTTACTGTCTTTTCTTCTATCATCCTTTCAATTCGTTCTAACTTATCGTATATATCCTCTAATTTTTCAATAATCTTTTCCTGTTCGATTTCTCTTCCAAAATATTGTATTGCTGCATTTACAAATAAATTTTCTTTGGGATATTTTTCTTTATCTCTCTTTTCGATGAATGTTAATGATTCTTCTATCATTCTATAATGTTTATCTTTTCCCATTTCTAACATTTCCTTCCTTGTCGTATTTTGTAAAACTTTATACCAAATACGGGCACTATGTACATTTTCTTTGTAAAATTATATCCCTTTTCCGGGAAATAAACGTGTCCCACATCAGGGAACTATATCCCAAAAAAGGGACTAATAAGCTGTCAAGCTTATTGCAAGATACGCATTTTGTACACACAAAATGCATCTTGTTAAGGGAGAACCCCTAAAATCCCCTTCACCGAAACAGTACACCTGCATAAGCCTCTATGTCTATGTAATTGGAATCTTATCTAGCCTTTTCCAATCTGTTTTCCCACTCGCCCTTAACATCTACTCCTTTCCAAACAAAGTATTTAAAATTTCAAGAATTATTCTAAGTGACTCTACCTGCTCTGGTTCTAATTCCTCCAAATTAGGATTTTTATTAATCTGTTTTGAAATTTGTTCTATCTGCTTTTTTATCTCTGTAAAAGTTTTAATGTTTCCTTTGACAAGAATCGTCTGATACAGACAACTCTGTATAAAGAACTTTGACTTTAACATTCCTGTCAATTTAATTCGAGTCTCTATCAGTTCCTTTTCCGTTGGAGAAACACGAAAATTCATAATTACATTTCTCACTCTGTTTTTTTCATTTTTCTTGCTTCTGCTTTTTCTTTTTCCTTTAGACTGTGTAGGCCTTCGATAAATTTTATCTACCTCATACATCCTTATCCTCCTTGAATCTGACACACACATATTCCAGATTGTCAAAGTACGGTGTTCCGACTAAATACCAATGTCCTCCTTTTTCATCCCAGGCCATTTCCATTCGTGTATGGATCCATTTGTCATCAACTTTTACTTCTAAAGAATCTCCACAATGAAATCCTTCATACTCCCATAAGTCAGATACTAAAAGTCCATATCTATCATTATTGCAATTATAGCTTAAACGACCTTCAATCATTTTTCTCCTCCTCTTTAAATACTTTGTCTAACTTATTTGCCATCTCTTTCTGAACTGATGGATATAAATGTGCATATCTTTCAGTAATCGTTATACTTTCATGTCCCAGACGTTCTGCAATCTGAATTGGTGAATATCCAAGATTAATAAGTAATGCACAACTGGAATGTCTTAAATCATGAATTCTAATTCTTTTAATCCCTGCTGCTTTACTTCCTCTGTCCATTTCATGGTGAAGATAACTTTTTGTAACTTCAAAAAGTCTGCTATTTTCATTTACTTTATATAGTGATTCGATGTAATCCTGTATTTCCTCACACAAAAATTCTGGAAGTTCTATTGTCCGATTACTTTTTTCCGTTTTGGGTAAAGTAATTATTGATTTCCCTTTAACAACTTGATAAGTTTTATTGATTCTAAGCTTCTTAGATTCCAAATCAAAATCTGCTTTTGTAAGAGCCAATAACTCTCCACATCGAATTCCTGTCCAATATAAAATTTGAAATGCATAATATGAAATCGGTTTATCTTTAATAGCCTCAGAAAATTTAAGATATTCATCCAATGTCCAAAATTGCATCTCTTTTCCTTTTGCCTTTCCCATTTTTTTATTAGCTATGCATGGATTTTTCGGAAGTTCATAATATTTGACTGCATGATTGAAAATTGCATTTAGCTGGTTCTGAATACTTCTAAGATAAGTCTGTGAATATCCTTTTCCATTCTCATCTCTCTGGCTTAAAAGCTCATTTTGCCATTGTAAAACATCAACAGAAGTAATTTCTGACAAGCTTCTATCCTTAAAATATGGTAGAATATGTGCTTCTATGATATTTTCTTTATTATCCATAGTACTAGCTTTTAACTGTGGTCGTAAATCTCCCATATAGATATCAATAAAAGCACCAAATCCCATATTAATATCTTTACCGGTCTTTGCCAAAAATTCACGTTCATACTTCAATGCTTCTTTTTTAGTAGAAAATCCCCTTTTCTCATGTTTTCTACGCACGCCTTTCCAGTCTTTGTAGTAACAAGCAACACGCCATGTCGTTCCTTTATATCCATTCCATTTGTCTTTATATACCGCCATATCCTACCTTCTCCTTCCCATAATTTAAATATGGCTTTCCTCTCAGGAATTTTGTATAATCATCGTGTAATCTAGCTTGAATATCTAATGTACCCACAAGACTCTCTATGTACAAAGTAGAAATCAAATAGGAGGACATATTTTTTATTTCAAGAGTCGCATCTATAAGTCTGTTTAAAATGTCCGCTATATGTTCATATCGTAATTTTAAGAAACGAGATTTCACTTCTTCCCATGGATAAAACGTACCTTTCACTAAAACTTTATCTCTTGGATAGCAAACCATATCGCAAATGACATCATAAATCTCATGTACCATTATGACCTCATCTTCATTATGACGTTCTGCAATTTCTATAAGCCAACTAAGCCTTATATTATCTGCAATTATTTCTTTGTATTTATAAATATCTATCTCTCGCTCCACATCCTCTTCTACTTCTGATTTTCCAGATAGATGGATAGATTTTATATTATCTGTTTTTATTTCTTTGCTCTTATTATCCTTATTATATTGCAGTGTTTTTTCCGCGATGGCATTTCCGTATTGGTTTTTCCATGTCGAATTATCTGTAATGGATTCACCGTGACTGATTTCCCGTGGCGGTAAATCTATCACATTCCTCTTTTCAGTAAAAACTTCTATTTCGCTAACATACTTTCCATCTTTTCCCCGAGTCTTTTTACGCACTACATATCCCAGTGATTCTAAATTAAAAATAGATTTTCTTATAGCGTCTACACCATCTGGAACAATAGCACTTAAGCCCGATATGCTAAATTTCCATTCATCTGGCAAACTGCATATTGTACATAAAACTCCTCTATCTTTCATAGAAAGCTCTTTATCTCTCAAAACATTATTACTAATTATTGTAAAATTTTTTTGAGTTTTATTTTTTAAAACTGCCATTCAAAAACTCCTTATCTAAGATTTTTCTTGAAAAGAAGCACCTGCCATGCTAACATTTACTCAGCACATTCATGTTAGTAATAACATGTGCAGCCCCTTTGCCGAGGGGCTTTTTCTTTTCTAATTATTTCTGTCTTTCTTATTAATGAACACCAGATTTCAAACACGCCTCCTCATACCAGATTCGATTAACCTTTCCTGATACTACAATCGCTCTTGGATTCTGTTCTTTCATTTCCTTATTCAGTTGCTTTATCACCTCATAGGCTTTGGCTCTGGATACTCCAAGATCAAATTTGACTGTATCGACTCCTACAAACATTGGTACTCTTTCTTCTGTCATAACTTTCTCCTTTCTTGAATTTAATAATCAACCTTAAAGGTTTGTATATTCATAACATACTAATCTAATCAGTTAAGTCAAGTCTTAATTTTTTTAGTTAATCCAATTTTTTTAGTTTAATATTTTTCATTTCTTGTTATAATAAGATTAAACTATTTCTGAAAGGTTGATTTTATGACTTTTGATATTATGAAATTATTTGAAAATGATAACTTTATCTCTCCTGGTTCAATCGGCGGAAAAATAAAAAAAATTCGTGAGTTAAGGGGACTTACCCAAAAACAATTAGGTATCATGTGTGGTTTTTCCGCTTCATCCGCAGATGTACGAATTGCTCAATATGAAAAAAACAAAAAAATACCAAGAGAGAAAACACTCAAAGACATATGTGAGGCCTTGAATATTGATGTGTATTGCCTATTTGATGCAGATATGCTCCCATATCAGCGTATGTTTCACGCTTTATTCGATATTGAAGACTTTCATGGTTTACATCCTATAAAAAGAAATGACAAATACTATCTTGAATTCAGTGGACCTACTGTTATAGGGCAAGATATCCTTCCTCATGATTTTGACGAATTTCTTAAAGAATGGTATGAGATGTACCAACAACATCTTCCGAATCCAAGCGATACTAAAAAAGAGAAAGAAAAAAAAGAAGCTAACTATGCTCTATGGAGATATGAATATCCAATAAATGTTGCTGAGGAAAACACAAAAAAATTACAAAATCAAATGAAAATGAATCACTTACAAGCTCAAATGGATGCTTTAAATGCAGAAATGCAAGGTGAGGCCGAACTATCACAACTTGATTCTGCAATGGCAGATGCTCTTGCAGCTAGTAAAAAAGTATATAGGGATATCACAAAAGAATCTGAATTTATTCTGCTTATAAAAAAATTAATAGAAGCAGATATTCCTATAGAGCGTTTTTCACCCGAAGTCAGCACTAAAATTGACTATGATCACATGCACATTATCTCTATTAAAACACAGGATATAATTAATAATGAATCTAACAAGTCATATTTCGCTGAATTCCTATGTCAAATTGAAACTATGCAAAGAGCCGGTTTGAATATCAACAGAAAAATTACTTGCAAAAATAATGAATTATATGTAACTTATGAAATAGCCAGCTCACAATGGAAATATCTTGAAAACCTAAACAGATACTGGGATGATATTATCTATATTAAAGAGCGAATTGGTTCATGGCCAAATCAAGAAATAGACGAATTAAATAAGAAATTTTTAAATAAGATTACTGGCCCTTATGACATGATAATTAACTAATATTACTTTTTCACACAAAACTACTGGAATAATATAGACATTTTATAGACGAACAAAATAAAGAGCCGCTATCTAAGCGGCTCTTCGGCATTTTGGTACTATTCAAACTCTATCGTTCCCGGTGGCTTGCTCGTCAAATCATAGAATACTCGATTGACTCCCTTAACCTCATTGATAATTCGGTTCATAACTTTATTAAGGACTTCGTATGGTAACTCAGCGGATTCTGCAGTCATGAAGTCGATGGTCTTTACGGCGCGGAGTGCTACTGCGTAGTCGTAGGTTCTCTCGTCGCCCATTACGCCAACAGAGCGCATGTTTGTGAGGGCTGCGAAGTACTGGTTGATTTCCTGGTCGAGGCCGGCGTTTGCGATTTCTTCGCGGTAGATGGCATCGGCATCCTGGACGATGCGTACTTTTTCAGCGGTTACTTCGCCAATGATTCGGATTCCGAGTCCTGGGCCTGGGAATGGCTGACGGAATACTAACTTTTCAGGGATTCCGAGTTCGAGTCCGGCCTTTCTTACTTCGTCTTTGAAGAGGTCACGAAGTGGCTCGATGATTTCTTTGAAGTCAACGTAGTCTGGGAGTCCTCCTACGTTGTGGTGGGACTTGATCACTGCGGATTCTCCGCCAAGACCGCTCTCTACAACGTCCGGATAAATGGTTCCCTGTGCGAGGAAGTCAACTGCACCA
>ERZ857969.2854-NODE-2854-length-18687-cov-3.410047_pt1 | contig 18687 bp, 8 predicted proteins | sample MGYA00519864_ERZ857969 | MGnify/ENA primary metagenome ERZ857969 (study PRJEB31778, sample SAMEA3449382) | human gut metagenome | biome: human gut; feature: human-associated habitat; material: faeces | place: United Kingdom | collected 2010/2012 ... | reverse complement strand
GGCGCGGCCGGTGGCAAAGGCGTCGTCGTTCTCGACGGGGATGATCTCGTCGTAGACCCGGGTGTCGAGGACGTCGGGCACAAAGCCGGCGCCGATGCCCTGGATCTTGTGCGGGCCGGCCTGGCCCTTGGAGAGCACCGGGGAGGTGGCGGGCTCGACGGCGACGACCTTAATCTCGGGGTTCTGCTCCTTGAGGAACTCGCCCACGCCGGTCACGGTACCACCGGTGCCGACGCCGGCGACGAAGATGTCGACCTTGCCGTCGGTGTCGTCCCAGATCTCGGGGCCGGTCGTGGCCTTGTGGATGGCGGGGTTGGCGGGGTTCACAAACTGGCCGGCGATGATGCTGTTGGGAGTCTCCTTCTGCAGTTCCTCTGCCTTGGCGATAGCGCCCTTCATGCCCTTGGAGCCGTCGGTGAGCACGAGCTGCGCACCGTATGCCTGCATCAGCTTGCGGCGCTCGACGGACATGGTCTCGGGCATGGTGATGATCACCTTGTAGCCGCGGGCGGCCGCCACCGAGGCGATGCCGACGCCGGTGTTGCCGCTCGTGGGCTCGATGATGGTGTAGTCGCCGCCGCGCACGAGCTTGCCTGCCTTCTCGGCCTCGTCAATCATGTTCTTGGCGACGCGGTCTTTAACTGACCCGGCGGGGTTGAAGTATTCGAGTTTGACGAGCACACGAGCCTTGAGGTCCTCGTCGGCCTCAAAGTGAGTGAGCTCCAGGAGCGGGGTGTGGCCGATAAGCTGATCGATGGACGTGTAAACCTTGCTCATGGTGAACCTCCAAAGTGTTCAAGTTGCTGGTTGCCGTGTGGTTTCACGGTGCGTGTAGCAGCTAAACCCATAAACCTTATAGGTTGTTCGTTTAGCTGTTGGGAAGCATACTAGACACTAAAGCCTAGTAATGCAATAGGAAATAGAAGATTATTACGAGCTGATTAACCATCTTGACCGGAACGGGTATTTTCAAAACCAATTTTTCGGCTAGAATTTCTACGGACTAAATGACCGAAAGGCAGCACTATACATGTTGGTTTCTACAAAGGGCAGATATGCCCTGCGCGTTATGGTCGATCTGGCCGAGCACCAGGCGGCCGGTCGCATCCCGCTCAAAGAGATCGCGGCGCGACAGGGGATTTCCGAGAAATATCTCGAGAACATCTTGGCTACGCTCGTGCGCGCCAACATGCTTTCGGGCATGCGCGGCAAGGGCGGCGGCTACGTGCTCACGCGCCCGCCCGAGCAGTACACGGTGGGCGAGATCCTGCGCCTGACCGAGGGCAGTCTGGCACCGGTTGCATGCCTGGATGGCGACTGCAAGGGCTGCTCACGCTCGGATGAGTGCCCCACGCTCGACGTGTGGAAGAACCTGGACAAGCTCATCAACGACTACCTCGACGGCGTGACGCTCGATCAACTTGTCGCTCCCAACCATGGCTACGACTACGTCATCTAACCCACACCTGCCATTTGGGGACGGGGTAGAAATGGTAGATTCTCTCGCCCTTTGAGACTTGACAAATAAGAAGGCCGCCCATTTTTGCGATGGGCGGCCTTCGTTTTGGGCTGTTGAGACGGGCACGGCCGGAATGGCCGTTTTAGTCCTCGGCGATGCTGTCGAGGATGCTGCGCGTGATGGACACCAGGATGCTGCCCATAAAGGCCGATCCAAAGCTGGCGATGGAGATGCCGACGCCCAGCAGGTTGACCGACAGGTAACTCGCGAGCTCAAGCATAAAGCTGTTGACGACAAGCTGGAAAATGCCCAGCGTAATGATCGTGAGCGGCAGCGAGATGACCGTGAGGAACGGTTTGACGAACGAATCGACAATGTTCAGGAACAGTCCCACAAAGGCAAAGCAGACCCAGGTCTCGGCAAAGCCGAAGGGTTGGATACCGGGGACGAGGAACGTGGCGATCGCGATGGCGATCGAGGTGAAGAGCCAGTTAAGCATAAAGCGCATGGCGTGAATCCTTTCTTGCGCCGGGATTGCTGGCGTCGCGTGAAGCGGCTTACGGCGGCGACCTGGATGGTTGCGCGGGCGCGCCGCGGTGTTTGGGCGCCCATTGTCTCAAATATTCGTGGAGCTTACGTGCGCATATGGTTTCTAAACGGCGTTCGTCCTGAAAAACGCGCCGCTGGCAGAGAGTCTTGTCGCTTTAGTTTGGTGGTGTGCTACACTGCTACGGGCAAAAGCCACAGGCGTTGCCCTATTGCATAGAACGGGTGAACGATGCCCGATGTCAGTATCAACTTCGATGCCTTTTGGCGGGTTTGGCGGTGATCGATGAATATCGAGAACATGTTTGACAAGCCTGATGTCAAGCAGCTGGTCCACGCATTTAGCCTTTTGGACGACGAGAAGGATATCCAAGCGTTTTTGACCGATATCTGCACGCCGCGCGAGATTTGCGACCTTTCTCAGCGTTTGCAGGTTGCGCGCTATTTGGACGAGGGCGAGCCTTATGTTGAGGTTCAGGCCCGTACCGGCGCTTCGTCCACCACGGTGAGCCGCGTTTCAAAGGCGCTGAACGGCGAGGACGGTGGCTACCGCAAGATCCTCATTAAGTTGGAGGATGGCGAGTAGGCCAGCGACAACATTGAATTACGAAGAACCGTCCCTCCGGGGGCGGTTTTTATATGCCTGCAATCGGCTGGTGCGTTGGGTTCAGGTTGCTTTGTACCAAAAGATGGAACTGCGGTGGCAATGTGTCCGCTTGGGCGGGTAGGATGGATGCATTGATTATTGCGAACGGTTTGAGCGGAGGACCATGCCTGTTCGAATCTATACCACCAATGCCGGCACGGATTTGAGCGATGCCGAGTCGGCGCTGCTTGCCGACCTTATTGCCCGTCACGGGCGTGCCGTGTTGCTGGCACCAACGTTTGCCGAGCTCGATCTGTGCCGTCATGATGCGGCGGAAGCCGGCATTTCGCTGGGTATCGACTACAAGACACCCGCATCGTGGCTTCGCTCGCTTTGGGAGCTTTTGGGCGACGGGCGCGGTTTCGTCGACAACCTGCAACGTCAGATGCTGTTTTCGGATATGATTGCCCGCCGCGACGATGCCGACCTGCAGCCGCTTTCGCGTAGCCAGGGCACGGTGCGCATGCTCGCGCGCATGGCCCGCGATGTGCTGCCGGGTGTGGCGGGGACGACGGCCGAGCGATGCGGTGGCAACAATTGCCAGCCTGAGCCAAAAAGCGATGCCGAGGCTCGTGTGTTTGAGCTTTTGCGTGCCTACGCGGGCGGTTTGGACCGTCGAGATATGGTCGAGCCCTGCGAGGCAGCCGACATTATGGCCGGTGCCCTGGCCGATAGCCTGCCGGCGTGCACTCGCGCCGTATGCGTGCGCGGTATCACGTCGTTTGCGCACGGTCTGCTCGAGCTGCTGTCTGCCGTGGCGAACAATGGGGGAGAGGTCGTCGTGCTGCTTGCCCGCGAGCAGGCGGCGATGCGCGAGGAGCTTGCCGCGGCATTTGATGCCCGCGGTGTGCTGTTTGAGATCGCGCCGCTGGGGGAGGGTGCCGGCGCGTCTGATGTCGCTTGCGGGACCGCCGCTCAGCCTGCCTTTATTGAGGTCGCTGGCCCCCATGCCCGTGCTCATGCTTATGCGGACGCCATCGATAAGTTGGTGAAAGCGCACAAGGAGTCCAAGGCCGATAAAGCTACTGCAACGCCCGCCGACCCCGTGCGCGTGCTCGTCGTTTCTGCCCGGGCACCCCAGCTGTTCGGCGAGCTCGCCGCCCGTTTGGCGGCGCGTCACATTGCGGCCGAGACGACTGAGTTCACGGCGTTTTCCCAGTCCATCGCGGGCAGGCAGTTTACGGCGCTCGCCAACCTGATCGAGCGTATGAAAGCCGCCGACGAGGGCACCGCTTCCAAGACCGAGTGGTGGCCCGCTCCAGAGCTTACCGACTGGATCTACAGTCCGCTTTCGGGCGCTGATGCCGTCAATGCCCGTACCTTCGATAAGAATATGCGTCTCTCGCGCAGCAAGACTACCGCGGGCGTTAAGAGCCTGCTGCAGAGTGTCCAAGGCCAGGTGAGGGGCGCGCGCAAGGCAGCGAGCGACGATAACTGGTTTAAGAACGTACCGTGTGTGGTCTCGGACGTGTTCCAGGCTCTGTGGCGTGACAAGCCCGTGACGGCGCTCAAGGCCATGCTTGCCGTTGCCGAGGCGTTGCCCGATCGCTCGCTGGGCAGCTTGGATGGCCAGGCCCGTCGCCAGGCGGAGGTAGCCCTGCTGCGCCACGCCATCGACATCCTTATGAACGGCGCCCGCGCGCTCGACGTGTCGCAGGCCGCGACCGTTCCCGTGCTCGATGGCATTCGCACTAAGGTGGACAAGCGTAGCACCGCCTATGATTACGAGACCCACGAGGTTGACCGCGCGCCGCGTGCTCAGGTTCGTTTTGCTTCGCTTGCCGATGCGGCGGCTCTGCGCCCCGGCAGCTACGATGCCGTGCTGTTTGCCGATGTCGACCTGGACAGCTATCCGCTTTCGCATGAAGAGGGCCCGCTTGCCACGTTGACAGCCGAGCTGCGCCGCGACGGCGTGTCTTTGGAGCCCGCTGCCCTGCTGCGCGTGCGCTTTGGCCGTGCGATGCAGGCGGCGAGCGGTCCGGTCGCGCTCGCCCGTGTGACGCACGATCGCCAGGCACGCGAGTGCTACCCGGCAGCCGTATGGACCGAGCTGTGGGCACATGCCGAGGCCGCTGGCGCTGCCAAGCCCATGCGCGTGGGCGAGGGCGATATCATCGCCGACTTTGATCCCGCGGCAGGTGAAGGCCTCAAGCGCGAGCGCGTGACCTGTGAAGCCCCTCAGCATCTGAGTGCCGAGGCCGTGCCGTATTTGGTCCTGCGCCGTCGCGATGGCGAGGGTGAGGACGCGCCGCTCGTGCCGCGTCTGACGTCCGCCTCGCAGATCGAGGCCTATTCGACCTGCCCGCTATGCTGGTTCGTCTCGTACCGCGTGAAGCCCCAGTCGATCGACGCGGGCTTTGGCAACATGGAAAAGGGCAACTTTGTCCACGACGTGCTGGAGCATCTGCATGCCCGTCTGCCCCAAGAGGGCATGGAGCGCGTGACGCCCGAGAATCTGCCGCGCGCACAGGAGCTGCTGCACGAGGTCTTTGACGAGACGTTGGCCGAGCATGCCGGCAAGCGCGGCACGGAGGGCCCGCTGGTGCCGCTCTCTGCGGTGGAGGAACGCCAGGTGGCCGAGATCTTGCCGCAGCTGGAGGGTGTGCTTGCCTACGAGTCCGAGGCACTTGCCCCCTTTGCCCCGCGCTACCTGGAGTTCGCCTTCAACGAGCTCAAGGTCGAGTATGCCGGTTGGCCGCTTGGCGGGCGCATCGACCGCGTGGACGTGGACGCCGAGAATCGTGCCGTGGTGATCGACTACAAGCATCGCACGGGCGTTGAGGAGTTTAAGCTCGCCGACCCTACGGTGCGCGACGAGGAATCGGGCACGGCGCCCATCGACGATCCACGCTGGTTGCCGCCACATACCCAAACGCTCATCTACGCCCAGGCCATGCGCCGGGCGCTGGATTTGGACACCCGCGCGGCGCTCTACTTTTCGACCAAGGGCGGCAAGCCGGCGTTGCGCGGTGCCGCGAGCGCAGAGCTGCTCGAGGAAGAGCGCGGCGACGGTCGCATCCCGGGCCTTAAGAAAGGTTTCCCCGGCGAGGGTGGCAGCATGGACTTCGACGCCCTGCTCGATCGCGTGGAGGCCGGCATCGCCGAGCGCCTGCGCGAGCTCGAGGCAGGCAACGTCGCTGCTGTCGACCCTACGTCAGCTCAGGCCGCGCATGCGCGCTGCTCGTATAACCACGAAGGAACGTTTGTAAGGAGGGACGTGTAGACCATGGATCTTTCGACTTTGATGCCGCAACAGCTGCAGATCGTCAAAACGCTCGACCGTCCGCTGTTTGTCTCGGCGGGCGCCGGTTCGGGCAAGACCTTTACCCTCACGCGCCGCATCGTCTACGCGCTCTCGCCCGAGTCCGGTCCGTTCGTCGAGCATCTGGACCAGGTGCTCGCCATCACCTTTACCAAGGATGCCGCGGCCGAGATTCGCGACCGCGTGCGCCGTGCGCTTATCGACGAGGGCATGGACGAGGAAGCCCTGACCGTCGACGACGCGTGGATCTCGACCATTCACGGCATGTGCTCGCGTATCCTGCGCGCGCACGCGCTGGAGCTGGGCATCGACCCCGAGTTCACGGTGCTCACCGATACCGACGAGCTCATGGATCAGGCTGTTGAGCATGTACTGGGTCGCGCGACGGCACCCGATGCCGCCCCCGAGCTCGCGGCATCGCTCAAGGCCCTCTATGCCTGGTATCCCATGGCGGGCGAGGGCGGTTCCTTTGGCGGCGGTACGACCATCAAGGGTCTGGTGCGCGACCTGCTGGAGCTGTCGAGCCAGTTGCCGGGCGGTATGGACGACGTGCGCGTGGCGCGCGGCCAGGCCGATACCTCGGCACTCACCGATGCCTATCGCGCGGCGCTGGGCGCAAGCAAGGCCTCGACCGAGAAGGCGCAGGCGGCGCTCGATGCCATCGACGCGTTCGAGGCGAGCGACAAGACCATGGTCGATGCGGCGCGACTCATGATGTCATGCACCATGCCGCGCGCGAGCAAGGCATTCCCTAAGGAGCAGGTCGAGCTGCTCAAGGCCGAGGCCGCCGATGCGTTTATCAATATCGTGCTTGTCTGCGGTGGCCCGGCGCTCGATGCGCTGGTGGGCCTGGCCCGTTCCGTGGAGGCCGAGTATCGCGCGCTGAAGGCTGCCCAGTCCGCCCTCGATAATAACGACCTGCTGCGTATGGCCTACGAGGCCCTGCGCGATTACCCTGCCATCCGTGCTGCGTACGAGGGCCGCTTTAAGATGGTCATGATCGATGAGTTTCAGGATACCGACCAGATGCAGGTCGATCTGATACGCTACCTGACGGGTGCGGGGGAGCGCGCGCTGTGCACCGTGGGCGATGCACAGCAGTCCATCTATCGCTTCCGCGGCGCCGAGGTCGAGGTGTTCCGTCGCCAGGAGCGCAAGGTGGGCTCGTCTGCCGCGCCCGAGGCGACCGCCGTGGCCGACGCCCCTGCTGGCCAGCTCGTCAAACTCGTGCGCAACTTCCGCAGCCATGACGAGGTGCTGCGTTACGTGGCACGCGTCTTCGATGGCGATGACGGCGGCCTGATGCAGGGCTTTTTGGATCTTGAGGCGAGCGACGGCCGCAAAGACACGCTGGTGGCAGACGCCTCGCGTCGCCAGGCCCTCTTTGTTGCCGGCGGCAGTACACAGGAGCGCACGCAGGCCAAGGCCCGTGCAATCGCCGAGCGATTCCGCGCGCTTGCCGATGCCGGCCAGCCCCAGGGCGGCATGGTGTTGCTGCTGGGCCGCATGACCAACGCCGACGTCTACGCCCAGGCCTTCCGCGATCAGGGGCTCGACTGCGTCATCGCGGGCGGCTCGGTCTTTGCCCAAGCAGCCGAGGTGCAGACGGGGCGCGCCCTGGTTTGTGCGCTCGCCAATCCGGCCGATACGGCGCAGGGCCTTATGCCGCTGCTCGCCTCGCCGATGTTTGCGCTCGGCGCCCAGGAGTTCCTGGCGCTGGCGACCAAGCTCGATAGCGAGACAGGGGAGACCTCGCGCCGGAATATCGACATGGGCATCATGAGCGATTTCGACGTGCCGGGTTTGCAAGACTTGCCGCTTGTGACGCGCGCCCGCGAGGTGTTGCGGTATGCGCTTCGTCGCGTGGGCCGCGATTCGTTCGCCGCCATCGCGCGCGACGCGGTCAATGCCTCCGGCTGGTTTGTGCGTCTGGCACAGCGTGGTCCCGAGGGCAAGGCCATTGCCGCCAACGTGCTCAAGGCGCTCGACGCCGTGGCCGAGGCGGAGGCCGAGTTCGGCAACTCGCCGCGTTCCATCGCGCTGGCCTTCGACCGCTTCTTGGCGGGCAAGGAAGCCCCGGGTGCCCTCAACGAGGAAGGCGACGGCGCGGTGCGCATCATGACGGTTCACGCCTCCAAGGGTCTGGAATATCCGGTCGTGGCGGTCGCCGAGTGCTTTGGCGTGCGTAAGTCCTCGGGTGCGGCACAGATGGGTCGCGTCGAGGGCGGAGCGCAGGTCGTGGCACTGCCGGCACGCTTCGACGGCGTTAAGCTCGCCGACGGAACCTTTGTGAAGGGCGACGACGTCAAAAAGCAGTTTGAACATGCATTTAAGGGCAAGGGCACGTCGCTGTGGCTGCCGCCGGAGCTCATGGAGGACGTATGCGCGACGGGCTCTCCCGCCGAGGCATTTGCCCGCCTGCGCAACGACGACCTGCAGCTTTCGCTCGAGGAGCGGGCCCGCTTGCTCTACGTTGCCATGACGCGTGCGCGCGAGCTGGTGATCTTGGCGATGGATGCCGGCGTGAGCCGTGGCAAGGTGACGGCGCCGACCTTCGATGCCGAGACGGATCTGACCTACGACGTGCTCCGCCGTATTTTGCCGACCGACGCTCTGGACATGCCGCAGCTCGATGCCGACCGTCTGGTGTTCGACAACTCCCAGCCGGGCGACTACGAGCTCATTTCGCTTTCTGACTTTACCTTTGGCGAGCAGGCGTTTGAGGTCAACGCTTCGCTGGATGCCGAGGGCAGGCTTGTTCGTGGCGATGCCGATACGGATGCTGCCGACGATTCGGCCAGCACAATCGTCCCCGGTCCTGCCGACCCCAAGCCCGATTCGTTTGAGCTTGTGTATCCCCAGGCAGTGGGCGTGCGCATGGGCATCTGTCCGTATCCGATGCGTGACTCGTATAGCTACTCGTCAATCGCCGCGGCGCTCCATGCCGAGGCGGAAGACCATGCCGCCGAGGCTCGTGTTCCCATGGACGAGGCCGGCGATGATGCGGAGTCGGATGGCTCGGAGATGACGGATGCGGACGTGGCCGCTGTCGAGCCCGCCGGCAATCCCATGGCGCTGGGCTCGGCCTTCCACGCTGCCTGCCAGTGGCTCATCGAGATGGGTGCCGATGCGCTGCCTGCTGAGCGTGCCGACGCCCTGGCGCGCCTGTGGTGCCTGACGCCGGAGCAGCGTGAACGCTTCGACGTTGCCCTGGACCGCTGGCTCAAGTCGGCTGTTCGCGCCGACCTGCTCGCGTGGCCGTGCGTTCGCGCCGAGGTGCCGTTCTTCTCACTGGGCTGCGAGGACGAGGACATTGCCCGCTACGGCGCCTATGCCGAGGGCGCCATCGATGCACTGGCCACCGACCCGGCCGATCCGTCGCGCGCACTGGTCATCGACTACAAGACGGGTGGCACGCCGGATGAGACGCCGGAACAGCTGCTCGAGAAGCACGCCCTGCAGGCGCGCGTCTACGCTGATGTTCTGCGCAAGGCGGGCTTTGAGACCGTGACCGTCAAGTTCGTCCGCGTGGAACAGGCCGATCCGACCCTCTTCGTCGAACCCGCTGAGCCCCAAGTAGTCACCTACAATCTCTAGCCCTCAGATAACTTGCGGTGGAATACGGACTGTTTTGGCCAAAAAAGCCGCCAAACAGTCCGCATTTCACCGCAACTGCAAGAGGAGCCGTGTGGGTTTGGCTAGGTTCGGGTGCTGTCCGTGCCGTGGGGTAAAATCGTTCAGTCAGAACACGAACCCGCATCGGAGCTCATCACATGGCATTCGTCCATCTGCACAATCACACTGTTTTCTCCATGCTCGACGGCGCAACCCGTATCCAGGATATGGTCAACCGTGCCGTTGAGCTGGGCATGCCTGCCGTGGCCATCACCGACCACGGCTACATGTACGGCGTACCCGACTTGGCGCTGGCCTGCGACGCCGTCAATCACAACACGCCCGAGTACAAAACCTGGAGCCACGACAAGGCCTTCTTGGAAAAGGACCGCCGCGACGAGCTGGTGGAGCCCGATCCCGAGGAAAACCCGCGCGAGCATGCCCAGTATGTGAAGGACATGGCCATGTGGGACGAGAAGGGCAACATCGACGAGCTCAAGCCGCCTCTGGTCATCAAGCCCATCTTTGGCTGCGAGGTCTACTTTACGCCGGACGAGACCCTTGCTCGCGACCACAAGCCCGAGCTCTACCACATGATCCTTCTGGCCAAGGACCAGGAGGGCTACGTCAACCTGATGCAGACGGTCTCCGAGGCCGCTGTGCAGGGCTTTTACTACAAGCCGCGCGTAACGCTCGACAACCTGCGCCGCCATGCCAAGGGCATGATCTGCACGAGCGCCTGCATCGCTGGTATTATCCCCAAGTACATCGACCGCGGTGATATGGAGGGCGCCATCAAGTGGGCCGAGACCTTCCGCGACACCTTTGACCCCGGCGACTTTTATATCGAGATCCAGGAACACGGCATTACCACCGACAACGGTCTGACCGACGAGCAGATGGACCGCACGCTCATCGACATCGCCAAACAGGTGGGCGTCAAGGTCATCGCGACCAACGACTTCCACTACCTGCGCCGCGAGGACGCGCCCGTGCAGGACGTCATCATGTGCATCGGCATGAACGCCAAAGTCGACGACCCCAACCGCATGCGCATGACCGGCTCGGAGTTTTACATGAAGACCGAGGAGGAGATGCGGGCGATGTTCCCGTATTGCCCCGAGGCCTGCGACAACACGCTCGAGATTGCCGACAAGTGCTACGTTGAGCTGGACTGGGACTCCATCATCTTGCCGCGCTTCCCGTTGCTCGATCCCGGCGAGACGCACGAGAGCCAGTTCCGCCGCGAGTGCGAGAAGGGCCTGCGCCAACACTATGGCGATGACTGGGCCACACGCGAAATCGGTGGCGTCAACATCAAAGAGCGCTTTGAGTACGAATACAAGGTCATCTGCGACAAGGGCTTTGCTGCCTACTTCTTGATAGTTGCCGAGTACGTGCAATGGGCCAAGGACAACGGCATCGGCGTCGGCCCCGGCCGTGGCTCGGCCGCCGGCGCTATCGTCGCCTACGCCATGAACATCACCGCGTTCGACCCGCTCGAGAACGGCCTGATGTTCGAGAGGTTCCTGTCCCCGCAGCGTACCGAGATGCCCGATATCGATATGGACTTCGACGATGAGCGGCGCCTCGAGGTCGTGGAGCACGTTCGCCAGCTCTACGGCCCCGAGAAGGTCACCCACGTTATCACCTACTCGACCATCAAGGCCAAGCAGGCCATCAACGATGCCGCGCGCGTTCTGGACTACCCGGTCTACATGGGCCAGCGCCTGTCCAAGATGGTCTCGAGCGACCCCAAGGTCAAGCTCAAGCAGGTGCTCGACAAGCAGCCCGGCAAAGAGGATCTGTTTAACCCCGACTTTGCCGAGGCCTATAAAAAGGACGACGACGCCCGCCGCATCATCGACACGGCGCTCTCGATCGAGGGCCTCACTCGTGGCGAGGGCGTGCATGCGTGCGCCGTTCTGATCTGCCGCGACCCCGTCAACGAGCATGTGCCCACCAAGCTCGATACCAAGGGCGGCGTTGAGATTACCCAGTACGAGGGCCATACCGTTGCCGACATGGGCCTGCTCAAGATGGACTTCCTGGGCCTGCGCACGCTGACGGTTATCTCCAAGGCCAAGGCAAACATCAAAAAGAACTTCGGCATCGACATCAAAGAGGAAGAGATTCCCTTTGACGATCCCGAGATCTTTAAGCTTATGGGTTCCGGCCACACCGCCGGCGTCTTCCAGGTCGAGTCCGCCGGCATGACGGCCACGATCAAGAACATGAAACCCACCGAGTACAAGCACGTCGTGGCATTGATCGCTCTATACCGCCCGGGCCCGCTGGGCGCCGGCATGGTCTCGTCCTACATCAACCGTATGAACGGCAAGGAGCCGGCCGTCTCCTACGACGATCGCCTGGACGACATCCTGGGTGAAACCTACGGCACCATGGTCTACCAGGAGCAGGTTATGCTCATCTCCGTCGAGATGTGCGGCTTCTCCAAGGGCGAATCGGACTCGCGTATCCGTAAGCCCGTGGCTAAGAAAAAGATCAAGCTGCTCACCTCGACGGTGCTCCACTGGGAGGATGGCTCGGACGAGACCACCTACGACCACTGGATGAACGGCGCTATCAAGAACAACTACACGCGCGAGGTCGCCCAGAAGATTTGGGACGATGTTCTCGAGTTCGCGTCCTACGCCTTTAACAAGTCGCACTCCGCCGGCTACGCCATCCTGGTTATGCAGACGGCGTGGCTCAAGGCGCACTATCCGCACGAGTACATGGCGGCCGTTCTGACGTCCTATACGGGCAAGACCGACAAGATCGTTCACTACGTCTCGGCGTGCCGCCACGACGGCATCCCCGTGCTTTCGCCAGATGTCAACGAGTCGGGTACCGAGTTCACGGCTACCAAGGAGGGCGTGCGCTTTGGTCTGGCCGGCATCCGCGGCGTGGGCACTGGCGTGGCGCAGTCGATTATCGCCGAGCGCGAGGCGGGCGGTCCGTTTAAGACGCTGCACGATTTTGTCGAGCGCGTGGACTCGAGCCAGGCTAACCGTCGCGTGATCGAATCGCTCATCAAGGCAGGTGCTTTCGACTCCACGGGGTATCCGCGTCGTCAGATGATGCACTTTGTGGATAAGAACAACCCCGAGAACATCATCGATGCCGCGGTAAAGCGCCAGAAAGATCGCGCGAGTGGCCAGACGTCGTTCTTCGATATGTTTGGCGACGTTGAGGGCTCGGGCTTTGAGGTGAGCGTGCCCGATCCGGATGGCCAGGAGTGGGACCGTCACCTTAAGCTGAGCCAGGAGAAGGAGGTTCTGGGCATCTATGTCTCGGACCACCCGCTGCGCCCGTTTGAGTATGCACTAGCCAAGGCACGCGACTTCTCGTTCTCGCAGATCGATACCGGCTACGAGGTGCAAAACCCCACGGGCGGTACCATCAACCAGGAGATTCCCGAGGGCAAGGCGCTGTGGTGGGCCGGCATGGTTTCGAGCGTGTCCAAGCGCGTGACCAAAAACGGCGACCCCATGGGTATTGTGCAGCTCGAGGACATGGAAGGCGAGGCCACGGTCGTGGTGTTCCCCAAGACCTACAAGGAGGCCGAGGGGTATCTATACGGCGAGGTCGATCCCGAGACCGGTGCACAGCTGTCCGATGCGTTTGTGCGCATTAAGGGCAAGCTCGAGCGCTCGGACCGCGGCGACCAGATCATCGCGCAGGAGATCGTGCCGCTGGAGCTCAACGAGGAGAACAACAAGCCCAAGGTGTTTGAGGTCATGGTGCCCAACAGCCGCTTTAGCCAGGGCAATATGGCGCGCCTGGCCACGGTGCTCACCGCTAACCCGGGCGGCGACCGCGTGGAGATCTTTATCGAGCAGGTGGACGGGCGCGTGCTGCGCGCCGAGGTGCCTGCCAAGGTCAACGCGCGCTCGATTCCGCTGCTGGCCGAGGCCAAGGCCATTGTGGGTAACCAAGGCCGCGTGACGGTTATCTAAAATGATTTTGCCGGGGTAGCTAATTTGGGACGGGGCTATTTTAGCTACCCTTTGGCTGACGGCGAATGAGTCGGGGTCGGAATGCATCTCAACTGACATATGGGGGTAGCTAAAATAGCCCCGTCCCAAATTAGCTACCCTGTGTGGATTGGAGGAAGTGATGGCGCAGGGGACGTTTGTGCAGGCGCTCCGGAAAGAGGCGGCGCTGAGCGGCACCTTTATGAAGGGCCGCTCGCTCATGCTCAACGGCGCCGTGCTGTCGATCGAGGACAGCGGCTCGCGCTTCTCCAAAAACGTTACGGTTGAGGGCTCGGTGCGCGGTTCGCGCGGCGACCTGTACAAGACGCACGTGGCGCTCGACATGGACGAGCACGAGGTGATCGACTACGACTGCGATTGCCCCGCTGCCTATCGCTACCCCGGCATGTGCAAGCACGCCATCGCCACGGCGCTGGCGTACCTGGATGCCAGCGGCATTGAGCCCGTCGAGGGGCTGCGCACGCCGGTCCGCACGTTTACGGCGCAGCCGAAACAGCCCGCGCGCACCGCGCTCAAAGCGCCGGCCGTCAATCCCAACTTTCCCTTTCCGGCGCCCGTCCCCACGAGTCCCAGCCTCATGGCGGCGCTCTCCGATCTTTCGGACGCGCGCATGGATGAGCCGGCGAGCATGCGCCGCAAGCTCGCCGGCAGTGTGGATCCCGATGCCCCCAAGGCGGTGTTGGAGCCCTCGCTGGTGCCGTACTACAATCCACTGTTTGCCGACCGCTTTAGCTGGGCGCTCGAGCTTCGCATTCGTTGTGGATCGGTCTCCTACGTGGTCAAGGACATCGACGGCATGGCCGATGCCTACGTGCGCGGCGGCACCTTCTCGTACGGCAAGAAGCTCACGTTTGTCCATACGCCCGAAGCCTTCGAAGACGTGTCGACAAAGCTGCTCAACCTTGTTGTGACGACAGTTGCCTATCTCGATGACATCACAAGCTCGCGTTCGGCGTCGTACGACTTTGCCCGCAGCGGTTTTGTCGCCGAGCGTCAGTTGCCGCTGTCCGAGCATAGCATCGTATATGTGCTGGACCTGCTGCGCGGCCAGACCATCTCCTTTGAGCCCGCTTGGTCGCGGGGGACGACGACGCATCGCACCTATGACGTGGCGGTTGAGCTGTCTCCGCAAGGGGAGGACGAGGCGTCCGCTAAGCGCCCACCGCTCCTTGCCGCCAAAATCGCGCCGGCGGCTGGTGGTAGCTACGATCTGCGCCTGCCGGCCGATGCATACTGCTTTGCTTCGGGCGACGTAGCTTATCTGGTCGACACCCGCCGTGCGCGCCGCACCGATGTAGCGTTTGCCCAGCATGCGGCGCCGTTCCTATCGCGCTTGCTGCCCTGTCGCACGCCAGTCCATATCGCTGCCGACCAGGTGGGGGAGTTCTGTCGTATGGCTCTGCCCATTTTGCGCGACTATACCGACCTTACCGCGCCCGCTGCGCTCGATACCGTGGCGCCCGAGCCGAGCTTTGCTATGGCAATCGGCGTCGACGATGGGCTCGTGACCTGCAAAATTACGGTTACCTACGGCGACTGGTCGGCAGACCTCTTTAGTCTGGGCGCTCCGGGCAGCCCCTTCGAAGAGCAGCGCCCGGGCGTGCCGCCCCGCGACGAGGTGGCGGAGTTTCGCGTTATGGACACGGCGGCCCTGTACTTCGATTTCTACGAGGGCGGTCTGGCGTTTGAGGAGCGCGATGACGAGAGCTTGTTCTGCCTGCTGACCGAGGGCCTATCCGCCCTGTCCAAGCTTGGTGAGGTCATGCTCAGCGACCGTCTGCGCCAGATTTCGGTCCGCCCCGCGCCCAAGCTTTCGGTGCGTGCGACCGTCAAGAGTAACCTGCTCGACGTCGAACTGAGCGCGAGCGGGCTTTCGGCGGCAGACCTTGCCATCTATCTGGACTCCTACAAGCGTCACCAGACGTTTGCGCGCCTTACGTCCGGCGACATCATTCGCCTGGACGAGGGCGCCCGAGCCGCGTTTGGCCTCGCCGAGGATCTGGGCGTCGATGCCGTCGACCTGCTCGACGGCGTGTTGCTTCCCGCATCGAGCACCCTGTTCGTCGATAGCATGCTCGCGCGCACGCCCGCGCTCGAGGCCGATCGCGACGCTGCGTTCCGCCGTACCGTCGAGCGTCTGGATACGCTCGGCAAGATGGACTTTACGGTGCCCGCCACGCTCAAGGCCACGCTTCGAGGCTACCAGGTCGATGGCTACCAGTGGCTCGGCTCGCTCGAGCACCTGGGTCTCGGCGGCATTTTGGCCGACGATATGGGCCTGGGCAAAACGCTGCAGATGATCGCACATATCCTGGCGCGTGTGGAAGCGGGGGACATTAAGCCCACGCTCGTGGTATGCCCCGCGTCGCTCGTGTACAACTGGACCGCCGAGCTGGAGCGCTTTGCCCCGTCGCTCGATGTGTGCGCCATCGTGGGTGCCAAGGCGCAGCGCCGCGTGCAGATAGCCGGCGCTGACGAGCATAACGTGGTCGTGACGTCGTATGACCTCATGCGCCGCGATATCGACGAGTATGCCGAGCAGGACTTTGCCCGTGTGGTGCTCGACGAGGCCCAGTACATTAAAAACCCGCTCACGCAGGTGGCGCGCGCCGCAAAGCGCCTGCCTGCCGGCGTGCGCTTTGCCCTGACGGGCACGCCCATCGAAAACCGCCTATCCGAGCTCTGGAGCATCTTCGACTTTTTAATGCCGGGCCTGCTCGGCACGCGCGAGTCGTTTGCCAAGCGCTTCGAAAGTCCGGTCGAGCATGCCGAGGGCGACAGTGCCGCTCGCCTGCAGGCGCTCGTGTCGCCGTTTGTGCTGCGCCGTGTCAAGGAGGACGTGGTGGCCGACCTGCCCGAGAAGATCGAGGATACGGTCATGGCGCAGCTCACCGGCGAGCAGCGCAAGCTCTACCTGGCCAACCAGGACCGCATCGCCCAACAGGTGCAGCATCGCGAGGCATCCGAGTTTAAGAAGGACAAGCTCAAGGTGCTCGCCGAGCTCACCAAGCTGCGCCAGATCTGCTGCGACCCGCGTCTGCACTACGAGGATTACAAGGCGGGGAGCGCCAAACTCGATACGTGCATGGAGCTCGTGCACGGCGCGCTCGACGGCGGGCATCGCATCCTGTTGTTCAGCCAGTTTACGGGTATGCTCGATATTATCGGTAAGCGCCTGGCCAAGGAGGACATCGCCTTCCTTAAGCTCACGGGCGCTTCGTCTAAGGAGAGCCGCGCCAAGATGGTCGCGCAGTTCCAAGCGGGCGAGGTTCCGGTCTTTTTGATTTCGCTCAAGGCGGGCGGCGTGGGCCTTAACTTGACGGCTGCCGACGTGGTCATCCACTACGACCCGTGGTGGAACGTGGCGGCGCAGGACCAAGCAACTGATCGTGCACACCGTATTGGCCAGCAGCATACCGTGACCGTGTACAAGCTCATCGCCAAGGACACGATCGAGGAACGCATTATGCAGATGCAGGAGTCCAAGCGCGACCTGGTCAACAGCGTACTCGGCGGCGACGGCATCTCGTCGGCACTGTTCACGCGCGAGGATGTTCTGGCGCTTCTCGGCGGCGACGGGCGCTAGCCGCGCGCGGGGTGGGACTGCTGGAGTGGGCAGGACGGTCGACGCATTTTGGCCCGACCGCTTGCCTGATCCGTTATGTGTTCATTTGCAATGCCGTGGATGGTTTGTCTGCCTTTGGGCATAAGAACCATCAAGAACATTGGCACATCAGCAAAGGAGAACATCATGGCGAAATTCTTTAAGGACCCCGACGGTAAGCTCATCGCTGCCCTTGGCGACGACGTTGCGACCCCTGCCGGTTGCACGGAACTGACCGCAAACACTGAGGACGCGGCGCACGAGAAGCACGTGCCTGTTGTCGAGACCGAGCGCGACGGTCACGTGATTCGTGCACGCGTTGGCTCGGTCGAGCACCCCAGCCTGCCCGAACACTACATTGAGTGGATTGCGCTTGAGGCCGAGGGCCGCTTAGAGGTTCATTACCTTGAGCCCGGCATGAAACCCGCGACGTTTTTCGCGGGCGGCTCCAAGACCGGTACCGTCTATGCCTACTGCAACCTGCACGGGCTGTGGTCCGCGACATTCTAGGAGCGCGCCCCCGCTCGGGGTATCATAGCTAGCATATGCACATGCAAGCGCCGGCTGCATTATGCGGCCGGCGCTTTTACTACGATTTCGATGGTTTACGACGGAAAGGGCTGGGGCATGAAGCTCGCGCTTGCACAGATCGATATGCGCCTGGGTGATATTGAGGGCATTTGCGGCCGCATCGAGGACCAGGCTCGTCTGGCCCACGAGCGCGGGGCGCGCGTGCTGTGCGTTCCGGCTCCGCTCTTTATGGGTGCCATGCCCGGTGGCCTGGTGGGCGCTGCCGACTTTGAGCACGACGTGCTTGCCGGTTTGACTGGTGTCGCCGAGCGTATCCAGGAGCTTGACATGATCTGCATCGTGCCCGCGGCGGTTTCGTTTGAGGGCCAACCGCTGCTCGACTACATGATGCTCAAGGACGGTCATGTGGTGCCGGCGCGTTCGAGCATTGCCCTGCAGCGTGGCGAGAACAACGACACGCGTTGGGCGCCGCCGGTGTTCGACGTGGACGGCGTGCGCATCGCCGTGATTTTTGACTTGGACCGCGAGCTCGAGATGTTGCCGACCGGCGTCGACCTCATCGCGTATTTCCAATTCAACGCGTTTGACATGACCGACCGCGAGACTGCCGCCATTGCCGCCGTTCGCAGCGGCGCCTACCGCAAGATCGCATCCAAGCGCAGCGTGTGGTTTGCCTGCATGGCGCCGGTCGGTGCCTATGACGAGTCGGTGTATACCGGCGGTTCGTTTGTGCTCGACGACTGCGGTCGCGTGGTGGCCCAGGCGCCGTGTTTTGAGGAGAGCCTGCTGGTTCAGGAGATTCAGCGCGGCGTGATGCTCGATGCCCTGGAAGATCACGAACTGCCCGAGTTCCGTTCCGAGGAGTGGTTGTGGCAGGCGCTGGTGCTCGCCGTGCGCGACAACGCTCGGGCCCACGGTGCGTCGCGTGCTGTGGTGGCACTCGAGGGTGACCTGCCGTCATCCCTGCTGGCGGCGCTGGCCGTTGACGCTCTGGGTCCGCGTAACGTAATTGGCCTGGTGCTG
>ERZ857969.2852-NODE-2852-length-18693-cov-2.999034_pt1 | contig 18693 bp, 17 predicted proteins | sample MGYA00519864_ERZ857969 | MGnify/ENA primary metagenome ERZ857969 (study PRJEB31778, sample SAMEA3449382) | human gut metagenome | biome: human gut; feature: human-associated habitat; material: faeces | place: United Kingdom | collected 2010/2012 ... | reverse complement strand
TAGAAAATAACGGAGGCTGGTGACAGAATGAAAGAGAACAATTTAATAAATAAGACTGCGTACTTTCATTTGCCCGGATTGTTTGAATTTTATGAATTATATCGCCTGTTTTTAGCGCTGTTTTATGAACACAGGGAGTATTTTTATAACTGGTGTGAGATCGGCTCTATTTATGGCGCACCCGCCGATTGCCTTTGGGGTGGAGGAAGAACTTCCTTCGGTGCGGAAAATCCGGAAGAAGTGCTAGCATTATTGCGTCGATATGGAATATCAGGCCGTTTAACTTTTAGTAATTCTCTGCTTCAAAAAAAACACCTGTCGGATACAAAATGTAATGCCCTTTGTGCATTATTTGCTGAAAATAAAGGTGTGCAAAATGGTATTATCATTCATTCAGATTTGTTGTTAGAATATTTACAAGAAAACTATCCGGAGCTTTATTTTGTATCTTCAACGACAAAGGTATTGACGGATTTTGAGCAATTTGTGAGCGAAGTAAAGCGGGATGATTTTCGCTATGTCGTGCCGGATTTTCGTTTCAATAAACAGTTTGATAAGTTACAGACATTATCCAAATCAGAGAAAGATAAAGTGGAATTTTTGTGCAACGAGTGCTGCTCGTTTGCCTGCAAAGATAGGAAGCGTTGTTATGAAGCGGTCAGCCGCAAAAATTTAGGAGAAAGCGGCTGCGGGCATCGCTGCACAGCCAATGATCTGGAAGAAGGGTACCGTTTTTCGAAAGCGATGAAAAATCCGGGCTTTATTGGTGTTACTGATATACAAGAAAAGTATTTGCCGATGGGATTTACCAATTTTAAGATTGAGGGACGGGGACTCGGCAGTGCATTGATCTCAGAATTTTTGCTTTATTACCTGACAAAGCCGGAATATCAGCTAGTGGTTCGTGAAAAGATTTATTTGGACAATATGCTGGATTTATTTTAAATGTAACCATAATGCGGGAAGAGACATTATTATATTGCTAGGAATGCAGCGTAAAATTGAATGTCAGAAAGTTTATACCGTTAGGACTGTAGCGTAGGATCAAGTGGGAAGAAAGTTTGACAATTTGGTTAGTATATGCTAACTTGAGTAAGGCGTAAATGATGAATGTCATATAGGCATACATTGTAATATGAAACAAGCCTTTGCAAGTGGCATAGGAGGAATTGTGATGAAAAAGCTGTTTTTTGAAATTGAACGAGACGGTTTCTATGGAACTTATTATGAAAATCCCACAGGATCAGATTGTGCGGTCATTGGTTTATTTGGAGATGATCCAAATGATTACATGGCAAAGTGTGGGGCAAAATGGTTACATAAAAATGGAGTGAATGCTTTGTGCGTATCTCCCGGTAAGAAAAATTATAGTCATGTCAATAACCCGTTAGAAAGAATCGAGACAGCGATCAAATGGCTGCAGGCTAACGGCAATCGTAAAGTTGGCATTATGGGAATGAGCACGGCGGGGATGGATTCGCTGGTCGCAGCTTCTTATTTCCCGGATATTACCTTGACTTTTGCGCTTACAGCCAGTGATTTTGTATGGCAGGGATTTGAGCAGGGAAATAAAGATGGCTGCAAAGAATGGCCGATTCCAGAGACATCTACCCTTTCGTGGAAAGGAGAGCCGTTGCCTTACATGCCGTTTGTGTATGAACATCCGGTGTACTGGCAGAAGATTGAAGAGGAAACAAAAGGCTCCGGTGATATCGAGCGAAGCACTTGTTTGTTTATTGACTCCGAGAAGGCAAGAGAGCATACGGAAGAGGAAATGATCAAAGTCGAGAATATTAAAGGAAAACTTTTTCTTGTGGGTGCGGAGGATGATTCTTTCTGGGAAGCAGGAAAATATATCCGCCGCATGGACCAACGATTAAAAGAGCGACCTCATACTTGTGAATATGTACCGCTTGTGTATGAGCACGGGACTCATTTTGTATTGCCGGAATCCATGCTCCGTATGGCATTGCCTGTAGGACTAAAATTTGTGCTGCGGTTTATTTTTAGAGCAGCCAAAGAATATCCGAAGGAGTGTGAGGCAACGAGAAAAGATATTGACAAAAAGCTTTCTGCGGCATTAAAAGAATGGCGGGCAGAGTAGTTTTTTAGAAGCTTGACAGAGACGTGTAGCATATATTTTATTGAATTATAGGTGATAAGGTGAATACTATGAAAGGTTGTTTTTTTGATGTATTCATTATAAAATAATTATAAGGAATTGATGTTTGAGGGGAGCAATCGCCATTTTGATCAAACTTTATGTATGGGATTAAGCATTACAGATGAGGATATTGATTCTCTCTGTCAATCTATGAAGGAACAGGCGGTCAAAAATGCAAATAATGAAGTTCAGAAAGAATCTGTGAAAGAGGTGGGAAGACAGCAGCTGCGTTCTTGGGGAATTCTTATAGAGCGTGATGGCAAAGATTATCCAACAAATGCCTATGCGATTTTAACAGGGGCAGGTGCATTTCATACTGCAACACAGTGTGGTGTGTTTAAAGGGTCGACGAAAGAGGTTTTTGTGGATCGACGGGAGTATGATGGCCCAATTTGGGAACAAATAGAGCAGGCTTTTCAATATGTTCTTCGAAATATTCATTTGGGAGCGAATATTGTCGGAATATATCGACAAGATGTTTATGAAATTCCGCCAGATGCTATTCGTGAGTTGATTATTAATGCGGCTGTGCATCGAAGTTATCTGGATCATGGGAATATTCAGATCGCAATCTACGATGATCGGTTAGAAATTACTTCTCCAGGCAAGCTTCCAATGGGGCAGACTTTGGAGCGAATGAAGGAGGGATATTCACAAATTTTATCGAAATAATAGTAACAGTCCAGATAATAGTAGTTATCCCGATTGTGTGAGAGATCAGTTGGTGCTATACAATGAAATATCAGAGGAATGCCGGAGAACCGCCGGAGAATTGCCGAGAGGTGAGCAGGAACAAAAGATTTACCGATACGTTTTGGAAAATGCATATATCACAAGGGCACAAGTTATGACACTTCTTGATTTGAAACAACGTCGGGCTAGAGAGATTTTGTTCAATATGATAGAGGATGGTTGGTTAAGAAAGGAGGGCGCTTCAAGAAGTACGATTTACGTGCTTAATACAACAGAAAAGTAACTTTAGTATTAACATAAAGGTAAGGGCAGTCGATTCAGCAATTATGTAAAATGAAAAAAGAGAGTTGACCATAGAAAAAAGCTATGGTCAACTCTCTTTTTTTTGTATTTTGCAAAGATTCCTATGCTGCCTATAATAGCTTTGTATATGTGATGCAATGAAAGGAGAACAAGATGAGTAATTTGAAAACACCTTTTAGATACGATTATGTCGGAAGCTTTTTGAGACCTGCAAAGTTAAAGAAAGCAAGGGCAGATTATGAGGCTGGAACAATCAGTGCAGAACAGTTGAAGAGCGTAGAAGATGAGTGCATTATACAACTTGTCAACAAAATAAAAGAGCTTGGATATCATGTGATCACAGATGGAGAGTTCAGAAGAGCAACATGGCATTTGGATTTTATGTGGGGATTTCAAGGGATCGAACATAAAAAAACAGTAGATGGAAATACCACGTTTGATGCGGAAGCTGCCATGATTGACGATACCTATATAGTTGGAAAAATTTCCGTAAAGAATCACCCATTTGTTGAACATTTTAAATTTGTAAAGGCACTGGAAGATGAAAATACCGTTGCCAAACAGACAATACCATCTCCGAGACAGTTTTATGCTTATTTTACCGGAACACAGCTTTTGGAAGACACTTTGAAAATATACGGCACAGAGGAAGCATTTGCTGAGGATGTCATTAAGGCTTACGGTGAGTTTATCAAGGAACTTTATGAGGCTGGCTGCCGAAATCTGCAGTTTGATGACTGCGTATGGGGTGGCATGGTAAACCCAGAGTTAGCGGTTGAACTTACGGGCAGAAAAGGAGAGGCGTTAGAGAAATATAAGAGAATCATCCTAAAACTTAATAATGATGTTGTGGCAGAAGCACCACAGGATCTTACGATTAATACACATGTGTGTCGTGGTAATTATCACTCAACATTTTTCAGTTCAGGTGCATATGATGGTGTGGCAGATCTGTTGTTTGGGGAAGAAAATGTCAATGCCTATTACCTCGAATTTGATGATGAGAGATCTGGTGGATTTGAGCCGCTTGCAAAAATATCAGGGGACAAAAAAGTGGTTTTGGGACTCATTACCACCAAGAAACCTGATCTGGAAAATAAAAAAGCAATTGTAGAGAGAATTAAGCAGGCTGCGCAATACGTTCCATTGGATCGTTTATATCTTAGTCCACAGTGCGGATTTGCATCATGTGAGATTGGAAACAAACTCACAGAGGAAGAACAGTGGGCAAAGCTTAAGCTGGTAAAAGAAATTGCAGAAGAAGTTTGGAAATAGCAAAAGGGGGCTGTGATATCGTATCACAGCCCCCTTTTAAGCATGTATCATGCTTATTTGCGATTCGATTGCAGCAACAGGTTCTGTCATTCTCTTGAGTTGTTATATTTTGGGGTGTTTACAGTTATGGGTATTGTGTCTGGTAAATGTGATCAATGGATTTTTTTTAGTATTACTATTTGTTGTGGAGATACCTGATGAAATTTCTTCGGGTAAACAGACATCGATTTCAGAAATATGGGATGGGTTGAAAGAAGGCATTAATTTTATAGCTGGTAATCGATCAATTTTGATGCTTTTAGTGATGTATTGCATTTTGGAATTTACAGGCGCAATTTCCTTTGATGGTATGTGCACACCACTTCTTTTAGCGAGAACAAACAATAATGAAACGATCGTGGGAATTGTTTCGTCGTTTATGGCAATAGGTTGTATCGTGGCAAGCGTCCTATTGTCTATCTTAAAGCAGCCTCATAAAAAATTGCCAGTCATGTATTTTGGCAGTTATCTATGTTTGCTTGGAATTACATTGTTTGGAATGGGAAGAAATCTCGTGTGGTGGTGTATCGTGGTATTTATTGGATGTTTTGGAAGCCCAATATATCATACATATCAGACAATTATTATAAGAGAGAAAGTTGATACAACGATGCAAGGTCGTGTTTTTTCTTTGCAAGGCATGATTACACAGGCATTAACACCATTAGGATTTTTAATGGGAGGTATGCTGGCTGATTATATTTTTGAAACATTTATGAAAAAGATGTCTTTGCATAAAAATATGATAACCTTTCTTGTTGGACGGCAGAGTGGTTCCGGAATAGGTTTAATATTTGTTATTGCAGGAGTAACAGGGACTGTCGCATTAACGATTATGAAGTGCAATCCTGCCATAAAACAGTTGGATCAATTGTAGACATGACGGTCATACACAGTTTACAGATGCAACAAAATAATATATTGACAACTGGATTCCCGGAAGGTTACTTTGTGAAAGAGATTTCTTTGATGCAGTGTTGCAGTTTATTAGTATTATGAAAAAACTTTGAGTATAAATGGTATATCAGACATGTAGATAGTCATAATAGTATTCAACTTGACAGGGCATACTTTGTCGGGGAAAATTTTGAGCAAATCTTAAACAAATCTTAAACAAAAATCACATTGAATCTTAAACAATAGTTATTTAAACTAAATCTATAAGTTATTACAATAAAATTTTTGGGGGAGGAATTTTATGAAGCTATTTTGGAGATTTATTAGAACAGATATAAAAAAGTCGAAAAGAAATTTTGTATTGTTTGGTTGCACGATTTTTTTAGGGGTTATTGCAATTGTAATCTCCCTGTTATTAACGAGGACAGGAAAGCTGCTATATGCAGATACACTTTTATCAGATTATGGCAATTATGATGTTGCTTTCTGTCAAGTGAGTGATAAATTAAAGGATGTTATTGAAAAAGACAATCGTTTTTCGGAGTTGGGGTATGTTTTTGATCAGGGAAAGTATCGCTTTTTGGAAACCGGAAATAGTATTGAAGTTGGTGCGGTTAAGGATCAAAAAACAGAGGATATGTATTATGTTAATCCGGTGAAAGGAAGGTATCCGAATAAAAAAGGGGAAATATGCATAGATCGTATCACGTTAAAATCGAATGGTTTGGCGGAAAAGTTAGGACAAAAGATTCAATTGACATGCGATGATACGTCAGAAAATGTAACATATACATTGGTTGGAATTATAGAGGTTCAAAAACATGATACAGGTGAAACATATGATACAAGGTTTTATCCGGAAGAAATGTTTTCAACCAGTAATATGAACAATGTAAATTTCCCATATGCATATATTTATCCGGAAGAAGTAAAGAATCCAAAAGGAATACATATTTTGGCGGATGTAGTAAAAAAGGAAAATTCTGCCAATGTAGTACAGTCCTATTTAGATGATTCTGATTTATTATCAGACTTACATATTACTACTGACAGGTCTTTTGGCAGAGAATGGACAATAGCGAATATACTGGGAGCAGATACGAATGGAGATAGTTTGGCAAATGTTGTTTCAAGCAGTATGGAAAATGGAAATATATCAGTCGATGGATATACAAAGTATCTTATGCCGGTATTATTGCTGTTAATTTTTACACTGGTTTTGGTGGGGATATTTGACTCGATTCGTATGGATATCCGTAGAAAGTATGATTACTATGGGACTCTGCTTCGGCTGGGAATGAATAGCAAAAAGATTGCACTGTTTTATAGTATGGAAATGTTGATTGTATTGGCAGTGACCATATTAGCAGGAATTTTTTGTGGAAAATGGGGATATGAATTTCTTATCAGCCTCGCAAATGATTTATTAAATATACATTTACTATCTGTGGTTGATTTTGATTCATTTTATATTCCGTATATTAACAAGGTGACATGGAACCCATATACCACTGCTGCTTTTGTTGTTGGTGTTAGTGTTGTCGTTGCTACAATCATCAACCTTGTGCAGTTAATTCGTATGAAACCAATACAATATGAAATGAAGAAAGTCACAAAGAAGAAAAGAAAATTTGAGTGTAAAAATCTCTATTATCTTTTAAATCATTACATGGGAATTGACAAAATCAGGTATCGTATACTGCCTAATATTATAATATGCCTTGTGCTTGTTTCGGCAGTGTTTGGATATCAATTTTTTCAATGTAAGATTGCTGACGATACAGGCAACTATGATGCTCAATTGAAAGAGGCAAGAATAAAGGGGTTTGATTACTATATGAAACAGTCACCGGTAGATGTGTATTCCGGTTATTTACAATATATGCATAATAGCGGAGTAACTACGGAGATGTTTCAAGAGTTAAAATCAAACGAGAATGTTAAAAGTGCAAAGGGGGCAATTGTAGATTATTCTACCGCTCTTGTGGTTAATAAGACGGATATGTTGTCAAATAAGCTGATGCAACAGTCAGAAGTTTCAGAAGCAATAAGTGATTCTGTGAATGATCAGATTGATGCGCTGGCAAGTGTTGAGTATTTGAAGTATCTGGGTGTAGATCTGAAAAAGAAGCAGGTGTTTCATACGCCAACCATCGGACTCTCCACTGAGGAAGTGATGTCTTTTGCAAAAAATAATCTTATTGCGGGAGAGATAGACAGAAAGAAGATAGAAACAGGAGAGGAAGTTCTGTTGATGGTCACGGATCAGGATCTGGCAAGTTACTTTAAGGTGGGGGACAAGTTACCATTGGTAGACTTTATAAGAGATAAGACGTTAGATGAGAGCACAGAATGCATGTTAGGACAGATTCCAAAAGGATACGAGAATCAAAAAAGCAGTTATAAGGTTACCGTGCAAAATGTGACAAAAGAATTTTTGTGCTTTGAAAAAATGATTCCATTGGATGCAAGGATAGGTGGAATTGTACTGGTTGATGCTGATTTGGATTCGTTTTATTTTGAGGACGATAATGGCGTGAACACTGTTAATGTTCTAACATCAACAGATGCATTTATAAAATGGAAACTTCCTAATAAAAATTATACCAGAGTAGGAGTTACACTGAAAAAATACAACGATACTGCATTAAAATCCTTTGATAAGACATGGTCAAAATATGTCAGCGAGGCTAAGTATATGGCGCAAATAGATGTGTTTAGTATACTTCGGGAAAAACAGATGATCAGCAAAAGAGTGATGGCTATTTTTTACCTGTTGCTTGCTGTGTTAATTTTGTTAAGCATTCTCAGTGCGGGCAATACGATATCCATGAATATTTTTTCCATGAAAAAAGAAAGAATGTTATTAAATGATTTGGGAATGACAAAAAGGAAAATACGACTTCTTCTTTGGATGAGATTTGGAAAAATAGGTCTTTTTGGAGGATGCATCAGTATACTGCCTGTGTGGGGGTATTCCAGAATTGCAGCATATGCAAACGACTTAATGCGGAATGCGTATGAGAATGATACATATGATGCACTCATACTTAGCAAGCCGTGGGTGGAAGCCATTCCAAAGTATGATTTATGGAATGGTAATCTTCTACAGACAGTATTGGTAAGTGTAGCAGTTTCATTACTTATTATTGGTACAATTGTTATTATCTGCACATGCGGACAAAAGGAAGGGAGGAATAAATGCGAATGAGTGCTATGATTAAGATTGAAAATGTAAGTAAGGTTTATGGAAAAGGCAAAAAGAATCAGGTGCAGGCATTAAAGTCGATTGCTTTAGAACTTGAACAGGGACATAATTACGCTATTATTGGGAAAAGCGGTTCCGGAAAGTCGACTTTGATGAATATGATCGGGTTACTTGATCTGCCAACAGAGGGGAAGATCTTCTTTAAGGGATCTGATATTAGCCATTATAATGCGGGGCAACAGGCGAAATATCGCAATATGGAGGTCGGGTTTGTATATCAGGATTTTAGACTGATTGACGAACTCACGGCGAAGGAAAATATTTTGCTTCCACGATTAATTGCAAAGAAAAAAATAGATATGGAATATTATCACTCTCTTATTTCCATGTTAGGATTGGAAGAAAGAGAGAAGCATTTGCCAACAGAGCTTTCAGGTGGACAAAAACAGCGTGTCGCAATCGCAAGAGCATTAATCAATGATCCGGATCTGATACTTGCAGATGAGCCAACCGGTAATGTTGATCAGGAAACTGCCGGAGAGATTATGGATATTTTTGTCCAGATGCATCAATTGAAAAAAACAGTTGTGATCGTAACGCATGATATGGATGTTGCAATGAAATGTGAAAATGTTATTAAACTATCGGATGGAATGATTTGTGAGTCATGACCAGTGATAATGGAAGCACCAGAGACGCAGGGGAAAGATTACCAGTAAATAACTAACTGGCTTTCATCTGCGTCTTTTCTGTAGTGATAATAAATACAAAAAGAAAATAACACTTTACATTATCAAAAATGAGAATATAATCAAAATAGAGAATAAAAGGAGAAGAAACTTAATAAAAACAGAAATTGCGGATGTTTTTATGAATCCTGTTCGTCAGAGAATTATTCAATAAAGTGTATTAAGGCAGGTTACATTAGTTTCATCACCTGTTGATGAAACACAAATCATAAATGAGCCAGACGCTGAGACGCAGAGCTGATCCGAAAAGAAAAATGGATTGGTTCTGCGTTTTGTTTATGATATTTGAAAGAAAAATATATGTTGAGAGTTAGTGAAAGGAGAACATAAAAATGTTTAAGGTTGCAATATTACAAAAACGTGCCATTAATGCACAAATAGAAAAGAATATGGAAAGCATTATTATGGCAATGAAAGAGGCATCGGAAAATCATGCAGATATTCTTTTGCTGCCGGAATGCTTTGTTACCGGGTATGATCTGCCTATGTCGTATGAGAAAAGCATTGCAGATGATGATAAAAGCATTGCAAAAATATGCGAGAAAGCGAAAAAATATAAAATAGGTGTAGTACTCACGGCATTTACAAAAGGTAATAAGCAACCGCAGAACTCAGCCTTTGTTATCAATAAATCAGGCAATATATTAATGAAATACTCAAAGGTACATACCTGTGATTTTGCCGATGAAAGAAATGTTGAATCAGGGAAAGAATTTAAGGTGTGCGATTTTGAGGGAATACAATTGGGCGTTATGATTTGCTATGACAGAGAGTATCCGGAAAGTGCAAGAATACTGATGTTAAAAGGTGCAGAAATCATTCTTGTACCAAATGATTGTGGTTCTATGCAGCCAAGAATCCGAGCACTTTCTACAAGAGCATATGAAAATATGGTTGCAGTTGCTATGGCAAATCCGAATGGAGATAATGCTGGATGTTCCTGCGCATATAGTCCAATTTGCTGGGATAGAAACGGAAAATGTGTTGATAACACAGTTTTGCTGGCTGATGATAAAACTGAGGGGATTTTTTATGCGGAGTTTGATATGGAAGCTATTAGAGAATACAGGAATCGGGAAATGTTAGGAAATACATTTCGTAAGGTAGAAGCATACAGTCAGTTGTTAAGTAAAGAAATTAAGGAACCCTTTATAAGACCTGGTCAGAATGAGCTGTTAAAACAATCAAACTTTTTAAATTGATTTCGAGAGAAGAAAGGAATTGACAGGGAGGAAGGGGAAGATGTTTGAAAAAGCAATTCGTTTATTAAGAACAGCAGGCATATTGCTGGTGATAGCCGGCTGCATATTTGGTCTTATAGATCAATGAATTTACGCTGCATTAGTGTGGGTAGGTGCTTTTGGGTGTTGCATTGCAGCTTTTAACTTTAAGGATCAAAAGGGAAAAGAGGAGGGTTAAAACATGGAATTAGTAAGCGATTACATGCGTGAGGATACCATGCGCCACGCACTGAATGAATTGACAAGAAAAACATTCTTCTTCGATTTTGAAGACTGGGTGACAGGTGGATATTTTGAGGGAGATTATATTCCCTATTCCTTTATTGAGGATGGAAAAATAATTGCAAATGTATCCGCAAATCGGATGACTTTTCTTCAGAATGGTGTAGAGAGAAATTACATACAGATCGGAACGGTCATGACCGATGAGGCATATCGCAGACAGGGCTTGGCAAGAAAACTGATCGAGCATGTGGTGAAACAGTACAAGGATAGTTGTGACGGATTTTATCTGTTTGCCAATCTGGATGCGTTAGACTTTTATGATAAGTGTGGCTTTTCAAGGGAAACGGAGTATCAGTATAAGGTCAAAGAGGAGTTTTGCAGGAACATGTCTAAGGGAGAGTGGTTTGTCCCGGTAAATACTGCAGATGTGCAGATGAAGCAAAAATATATGGACATGATCCGGCACAGTGCAGCAAATTCTTCTATGGAGCAGATCAACAAATTTGGCTTGCAGATGTTTTATACTGCAGATATGGAAAATGTATATTATGCAAAGGATATGGACTGTTTTATCGTAGCAGAGACAGAGGGGGATACACTATTTTTACAGAGTATCATCTGTGAAAATCAAGTGGCACTTTCGGATGTTTTGCAGAGAGTGAGAGGGGAATATCATAAACGTCAGCTTGGTTTCACACCTGCTTTGAAAGATATGGATATATGTGTGGCAGAGCAATACGACGGTGCTGATGATTACCGGCTGTTTTATTTGGGGAAAGAGCTTAAAAGTATCGAGAAAGAAAAACTTTATTTTCCGAAACTTTCACATGCATAAAGACGTATGCATTTTGGTATCCATTTTATGCATGTTAGTTGTCTGTATATAGACAATGAAATCAAATCACGATAGAGTAATTACAGTGGCAAATTGCCAAATAATATATGGAGAGGTAGCTGGTATGGAAGAACGAAGTGGAGTCCTGGTACAGACATTGTGAATATTGCAAAATTGGAAGGTGCATATGTTAAATATTTGCTGGCAATCTGTGCGGTTATATTTGTAACTATTGTGAAGAGCAATGGTGTTAATTGCAGTTGCTGCTATTTTTACAATGCTCTGTGAGCGTACCGCAGGTAAATGTTAATACACGGAGCAATTACCAGGCAATTGAACATGTAACCGCAGCAGCGTAGGAAAATAGTGCGGGGGCAAAGGCTATAGAAGATATGGTTGTGAGAATAAGGACATTAGCTATGGAGCCGGAAAGGAAAAACGATGAGAGTAACGGAAGAACTTGTGAAGTGGTATCTCGAGAAAGAAGAGGCAGATAAGATAAACCGGAGGATTGCAGAACGCAGAAAGAAAAAAGCGAATGGATAAAAGGAGCGTATTTGCAGATAGGAAAGGGGGAAGACGCAATGGATGACATGGTTAAAAAGGAACAATAGTTAAGGACGTTGTTCTTGCGGAACAAGTAAATTTAAAATGTTACTCTACGGGGGAGCGTAGAAGATTATATAAAGAAAGCGGAGAAAAATATGGTGAATTTAGTCAAAGAAGCACAGGAAAGTAAAAAGAAAATTGTCCTATCAGCAATGGTGGCAGGACTTACAATTATAGCGGCAGTTCCATTATTTATATTGTCGGGAATGTTGGAGATAGAGAACTGGATTAGAGTACTTCTTATAGGGATAGGTTTTGTTGTGTTAGTTGGAGGAATTGCAATTGCCTGTGTCCTTGATATAAAAGCAGGAGCCTATGAGTGTCCCGAATGTAATAATAGATTTGTTCCAAATATGAAGTCATATATTATGGGACCTCATACAATTACAAAGCGAAAATTAGTATGTCCACATTGTGGTGCACATAAATATTGTAAGAAGGTTCTTACAAAGTAAAACTGAAATTTTATCTATGCAAAGAGTTCAATAATTCTTTGTTATATAGGAAACGCTATGGAGGAAACGATGAAAAACAAAAACCAACTGATTGGCTGTTGCGGACTTGACTGCGAAAAGTGCGATGCCAGGATCGCAACAATTACAGACGACAATGCCCTGCGTGAGCAAACCGCCACTCTGTGGAGCAAGCTCAACGGGGTAACGATCACACCGGAAATGATCAACTGCGTCGGATGTCGCATAGAGGGTGTAAAAACACCGTTCTGCGACAAACTCTGTCCCGTACATAATTGTGTTCGGAAAAATGGATTGGATACCTGTGCTGACTGTTCGCAGATGGACGGATGCCAGACGATTGGAATCATCGCAGCAAACAGCCCGTTTGTTTTGGACAACCTGAACTGGCTTCGTGAGGCAGCAGAGAAAGGAAGTCTTAAAGATGAGTAACAAGTTGTTTGTTTTCTTGAAATCAGTCGGACAGAATGAGCGGTTACATGCAAAAATGGGGGTGTAGGAATGTCAACAATTAAGTTGAAAAAGGATATAATTATGGTATAATTAGACCATAGACAAGGAGGTGCATATTATGCCACAAATAATCCCAATTAAAGACTTGAAGAATACAGCGGAAATATCTGATATGTGTCACCAGGCAGAGGAGCCAATTTATGTTACAAAAAATGGTTATGGTGATATGGTAATTATGAGCATGGAAACTTATGAATCAACCATGAGACAGATTGCCATGTATGGAGATATAGAGATATCTGAAATGCAAATAAAGGCAGGACAAGTCAAGGACGCTAGAACAGCACTAAAAGAAACGAGGGCGAGGTATGGCTTATAAAATAAATGTTACAGAGCGTGCCGATGAATTGCTTGATAATCTTATGTATCATTTAATTTTTCGCTTGAAAAATAAACAAGCGGCGAAGCATCTGTTAGATTGTATTGATGTAATCTACGATCGATTGGAGGTAAATCCTTTTCAATTCGCAGAATGTGGAGATTTATACCTTGCCAGGAAAGGGTACCGGGAGGCTGTTGTTTCACAGATGAATTATATTATTATTTTTGATGTGAGAGATGATGTTGTAAATGTAGTTGGTATTTTTCATCAGTTAGAGAATTATCCAAGTAAATTATAATATACTTGGGGGAAGATCGGAGTCGGTCGAAAGGCTGGCTCTAATTATCTTTTAGAAATTTTCCATATTACTTCTATCACTTACCCATATATACTTAGCACCTGCCATTTGGAATGATGATGGTATATACACAGGGAATGGGAACCTTGATTGCTTCGGGAATCGTTCAGGATACAAAAGAAAATATGTATTGTATGCTTCACAATACGGGGATGACATATTTAAAAGGCTTGGGTGTCGGGGAGGATATTTTACAAGCTTTATCGGGAGGTGATGAGTCAGATGCAGACAGTAGTAACGGATAAATGGATCTTATGTCCGGTATGCAGAGCAAAGCGCTGGCTTTGCTTTTTTACTACGAAAGTCGTTATATTTATCAGTGATACCTTCTGCGTTATTTGTTGAGAGTGGTATTATCAGTGGAAACATTATGTTGGTTATAGTTGCAATTATATTTGCCCCATGTCATATTCGGATCAGTTATATGAATGCCGTTTATAAGGGTGATAATTAAATTTAGAGGAGGAAAGCAGAATGGATGCAATTACGAAAAATTGGATTTCCGAGGAGCAGATACAGCAAATGACAGATCAGGCATTAGGCCATCCGGTTGCAATACAAAACATTAAGAGATTATCCGGGGGATTTTGTAGTGCCGTATATCTGGTAGAAACGGCTGAAGAAAAAATGGTACTTAAGCTTGCTTCCGGAACAGGAGTAAAGGTTATGCGCAATGAAGTGAAATATATTCCAACGGAAGCGGAAATGTTGAAATTATTTCAGGAACGGCTGGATATTCCGATGCCGAAATTACTCTTTTATGATGACAGTGGAGAAATATGTGATGTTCCGTATTTCTTTATGAGTTATCTGGATGGAGTGCCGTTGTGTGATGATCAGACGATTACGGATGCTCAAAGAGCAGATGTAAAGAAGGAAATGGGAGTAATCACACGAAAGATATGTTCCTTAAAGGCAGATATCTTTGGAATCCCCAATATACCGGAAAGTTATTGCAAGAAAAACAGTGATTTTATAAATCTATTGTTTGACTGGCTGTTATGTGATGCCGAAGAAAAGGGAATTGCTATTCCCGGAATTACATCGGCTGACCTTAAGAAACTGATTCGGAAGTATGGAAAAGAATTGGATGAAGTAACTGGCCCGGTTTATGTACATACCGATACATGGGATGGTAATCTTTTGATAAAAAACGGCAAGCTGACAGGACTTATTGATTATGCAGCAGTGTTATGGGCAGATCCATTATTAAGCCATGATTTTCACGACTTTGGAGATGTTCCTAATCCATATTTTCTGCAAGGCTATGGCAAAATAGAATTTACCCAAAATGAGAAAATTCGTATTCAGATCTATCGTATCTGGCAGCGCTTGGGAATGGTGGTGGAGCGCGGATATCGTGAATACGAAGATCCACATATGTATGACTGGGTGTTGGATGATTTTGCAAGAGAAGTGGAGAAACTGGAAACGGCTGTGATGGATCACAATTGATAAGAGCAAAAGAAAGCACAGGCACAGGAGGATTAGAAGATGAAATGTTCAAAATGTGGTAAAGAAATGAGAAAAGGATATTTCTTTAGCAGTAAGGACGGAGCTTTCAGCTTTGCAAATGAAGTACCGGGCGTTTTCGAAAACGCAAAAAACGCAGATGGTTTTGTAGAGATAACAAAACTCAAGCCAGGTCACAGGACAAGAGTGGAAGCAAACTGCTGCGAAGAATGTAGAAAGATAGTGATTAATTACTAAGAGTGACAAGACGCTAAAACCTAGAGCAGGGACTGGTCCCAGATACGAGCCCAGCTGGAGATTTATTTTGAAGAACGGCTGGAAAAAGCAGAATTCTAGGGAAATCTATTTGACATGAGCATTTATACCTGTATAATGCAGATAGAGCAGAGAACCAAAATCTGGTCTCTGCTCTTAGTATAACTATTAATAAAATCTTATGTCTGTTTTTTGAGTTTACACAAAACTTGAAACGGTCTGGCTTTCTCCTAAATGAAACATATTCTTTCTTATTTAAATTCACCTACTTTGATTTCACTTATCATATCACGTAAATGTTCTGCTTCGTTATTCATTTCCTGGCTTGCTGCAGTACACTCTTCAGAAGTTGCCGAATTGCTTTGTACAACATCATTAATCTGTTCGATTCCTACATTTATCTGCTGGATTTCCTCTGTCTGGGTTGCAAGTGTATCTGCAATTCCTGATACTTCTTCGGTAATCATTTTCGAACTTTTTGCGATTTCTTCAAGCTGTTGGGCAGTCTCTTCTGCAAGCAAGACTCCTTTTCCGACAGCATTGACAGATGTTTTAATTAAAGCAGCCGATTCTTTTACTGCCTGTGCACTTTGATCTGCCAGCTGATTCACCTGATTAGCTACAACTGCAAATCCTCTTCCTGCTTCTCCGGCTCTTGCTGCTTCAATGGAAGCATTTAATGCAAGAAGATTCGTCTGCGATGCAATATCATTAATTGTTTCAATAATCTTATCTATCTGCATAGATGAATCCTTGATTTCAAGCATGGATTGAACCATCTCATGCATCTTAGAATCATTTTCTAAAATATGATCTCCTAGTTCCACTACCTTTGTACTTATTTCGCTGGCTGCCTCTGAATTATGTCTTACCTGTTCTGAAACATTCTCAACCGTTGCCGTCAATTCTTCTACGGATGCTGCTTGATTCGTAGCTCCATCCGCCAACTCTGTTGACCCTGCTGACACCTGTTCTGCGCCACCTGCCACCTGATTGGAAGCTCGTTGTATCCCTTTTACCATCTTCGCCATACTTTTTTCAAAATCCATAAAAGAGCGTAAAATTCCAATAAAGTCGCCCTTCCATTCTACATTAGGCTGCACATCAAAATTTCCTTCTGAAAACAGCTTCATCGCACGATCAATATCATCTACATATGAACCAAGAATCCGAATAGATTTACGCATACTATGTGCCAATCGTCCAATTTCATCTTCTGAACGATAATCTAATGTACTATGCAAGTTTCCCTCTGTTAATTCTTTTGCAACATCCTCAATGGCATGTAAAGGCTCTAAAATACTGTGAAGAACTTTCTTGCTCGTTTTTCTTGCACTGATCCATGCCAAAGTTAAAAGGAAAATAATAAAAATAATGCCTACAACAGCATAAAGTATGGTGTTTCTTACTGCCTCGCTGCTGACTTTATCAGTAAAATCATCTAGTTCTAGAGCAAGATTTACCAATTTATTTAATGCAGGAGTACATTTTGTAAGAATATCCTCAGTCCCTTTCTCTTTCTGTCCCGATTTGATCTCATTCACAATAGATGAACATATAGTTTCCCAATCAGATAAGGCTGTTGCATATTCCTCATACTTCTTCTTTGGAACAACGCCCGAGTTTTTTATTATTTTCAGCTGTGAATCAACATCGTTAAGTAAGTTTGCTATGGTCTGTTCATAACTAGTATAAGATGATGTGTCATCCTTTAGTGCCATTTCTCTCACATTTCTTGCTGCAGAATTTACATCCACTCTGCACATCTTAACAGCTATATCAGAAGCATTAATTTTATTAACATAATGTACAAGACTTGAAAACAACATGCCTATCGCTGCAATAGAAAGTATTCCAGAAATAAGCATCATTATAATTACTTTTTTATATCCGTAGCCTATTCTTTCTCGTAACTGCATATTTTCGATTTTTTTCTTAAAAAATTTAGTGTACATTATTCTCTAGTTCCTTTCTTATAGTTTGTATTCTTAATTCTGCAAGATTTTATCATTCTCATATATATATTTCTTGCATAATTGTGTTTATAAATGATATAATTGTGTCGAAAATGCATTAGGAGGCATCTAATATGAAATTTGTTGATTACAATTATATCGCCACAATGATAGGTGATTTTTCCAGAGTTCCAGTACATATTTATAAAAACAATGAACTTATTTTTTATTATTCTATAACTCATTTTATAAAAGATCCCATTTCCATACATCAGTCAGATATTCTTAAAATCTCTGATCACATCGGTTATTTGCTGACAGATAATTTCAGTTGCTATGGCATTGTCAATTCTAATGAATATAAATTTGTGATCGGACCAACAAAACAAGTTTCCAGCACTGCTTCAAACCTGCTGGAACTAGCAATTCAATTAGATATCCCAAAAGAAGATATTGATGAATTTATAATTGCCATGCAGGAAATTAAACACATACCTTTTGAAAATCTTATGCAGATCATGTGCTTTTTAAATTATATACTAAACAATGAAAAATGTTCTCTTGAAGATATTTTTATTGATGATTCCTTACAGGAGCATTTTGCAAAAAAAACAAGACGTCATGGAACAGACCATTCTCTCTCGGATAAGCTTTCTGAGCAGGATATAATATTCCACAGTACGTATGATCTGGAAGAAAATTTTATGAATATGATTCGAAAAGGAGATTACATTTCTATATCGAATCTACTTGAAAACTCACCGATATTCAAGAAAGATGTAATGGAAAGTAACCATCTGCGCTTTTTTAAAAATTCATTTGTTGCCATTGCAACACTTGCTTCACGTGCAGCGATCCAGGGTGGTATGAATCCTGACGATGCTTTTACACTAATTGATAACTACATTCTTATGTGTGAATTGCTAGATGATTGCAATCGGATCAATAATCTTGGCCGTCTTATGGTCATGGACTTTGCAAAACGCGTAAATCAATTATACAAAGGAACACAAGCATCGCACCTTATTTTAGATGTATCAAATTACATTAACCGTCATATGTCAGAGGCAATTACCGTAGAAGCAATGTCAAAAGATTTTTTTATG
>ERZ857969.2849-NODE-2849-length-18709-cov-6.896912_pt1 | contig 18709 bp, 17 predicted proteins | sample MGYA00519864_ERZ857969 | MGnify/ENA primary metagenome ERZ857969 (study PRJEB31778, sample SAMEA3449382) | human gut metagenome | biome: human gut; feature: human-associated habitat; material: faeces | place: United Kingdom | collected 2010/2012 ... | reverse complement strand
CATCACGGCTAAAGATACGGATCTCCTTAATATCGGAATCCAAAAAACGCCGAAGCACAGCGTTACCGAAAGAACCAGTGCCTCCGGTGATCAGGAGGGTTTTGTCTTTGAAAATACTCATATTATAGTTATTTGTTAATTATTTAATGATCTCAAATAAGACTCATGCAAATGATAATATCGTTTCATAAAAAGCAAATAGCTCCCACACAATACAACTAATATCGTTACCAGATACAGCCAATGATTCATCGGTAACAGAATCAAACCAAAAGAGACGAGCAATTGTAACATCATATAAAATGAAGAGACAACGACATGTGGTATTCTTAATTCGTTCGCCATCAACTGATAGGCATGTTTACGATGTGCTTTTCCCAGGTTTTCATGCAACAAGATGCGGTGGCAGATCGTTAATACCGAATCCACTCCATACAAAGCAAGGAATGCGATATAAGTAAAATCCCCGGTCTGCAAGATTAATTTCCCAAGTGCAAATACGATAATAAAGGCGATGCTCAACGAACCCACATCTCCTGCAAAACACTTTGCCCGTTTACGGAAATTGAAAAAACAAAAGACCAGCAAACTCAGTAGCGTTACCCACAGAAAATTCGCATCAATAAATGATATTTTATGGTTAAGATATATTAGAGGCAATAAAACCGCAATGGAATATCCCCCTGTAATACCATTAATCCCATCCATAAAATTATAAGCATTCGAGATGCCCACACAAACGATAAGAGCCAAGAGTATAATCCACCAGCTTTGCCAATTGAGAATACCAAACTGATAAAACATCAAGAACATCGCCACAAACTGCACGACCAAACGTACACTATCCGGTAGAGAACGAATATCATCTATAAAACTAATCAAAGCAACCAACGTCACCCCAATCAAAAACCACGGATATTGAAATCCAAAGAAAGCACTCCAAATCCAAACACCAATCAAGAATATGATACCACCGCCACGCAGGACCACTTGCTTATGCGAACTACGTTCGTTAGGCTTGTCGATGATGTTACACTTATCGGCGATACGGAAATAAAGGAGTTCAGCCAAGAGGAGTAAAACAAAAATAACAATGTATGCTACCATATATAATTTTTTTAATTTCTCGTTTATTCTTTATTATACCACTATGCCTTTTCTACCTCTTCTAAATACTTATTGACAACAATTTGTCGATCAAATTCTCGTTCTACTTTCTCGCGTCCAGCCTTACCCATTGTAGCTTTTGCTTCTGGAGAAAGCAAAATAAACTTCTCTATCTGAAGTGCAAGATCTTCACCATCACCAGTGTTGAAGAGATAACCAGTCTTACCATCTTCAATCACATCCATTGTACCATTAATCTTTGAACCAATGCAGATTCTACCTGTAGCAGCAGACTCAAGCAAAACATTAGGTACACCTTCTCCGCCATGAGATGGAAGAATAGTACAATGACACTTCTCTATCCATTGATCAATATCTTTGCGAAACCCTATATATTCTACAGAACCAGCTTTCTGAGCTTCTTTAACCAACTCCATATACTTCGGCTGTTCATTCCAACCAGCAATATAAAACTTGGTTTTAGGATACTTCTTGGTGATTATTTCTGCAGCCTGCAGATACTGATCAATACCTTTAAGTTTCATCACACGACCAATGAAGAGAAAGCGAATCTCATCATCATCAGGAAGTGCCATAAATGAATGTTGCTGAATATTACATCCGGAACCCGGAAGCATCGCATAATTATCCTTAACAAGCCCCTCTTTGATGAAGAAATCTCTATCTCCTGTATTCTGAAAGAATACCTTGTAACATTTCTTTATACTCAGCTTATAAAGAATTTCACAAATCGTACTCACAAAGGTTCTCTTCAAGAATGTAGCACCAGTTCCTGTAATATTGCACACCTGCTTATACTTTCCGTTACTAACCATTGTGCCATAGATATTGGGTTTAATGGTATAGCTAAAGATTATATCCGGATTTACCTGAGGAATCATTTTTCTGTAAAAGCAAATAAGTTTCAAATCTTTTATAGGATTTACCCCACGACGATCAATTTCAGTCTCAACAATATGACATCCAAGATCTTCAAAATACTTATTTTCATCACTTTTTGGAAGTGACAAATACAACTCATGACCTTGTTTTACCATCTCATTAATCATCTCTTTACGGAACGAGTAAAGAGTAATAAAATGATTTGCCAAAAAAAGAATTCTTTTTTTTCCCATTATCTACTTTTCCTAATTACTCAAATTGATTTGATTACACGACAAGGATTTCCCACTGCTATACTATTATCTGGTATATCCTTCACAACAACAGATCCTGCGCCTATGATTACATTGTTACCAATAGTCACACCACCTATAACTGTTACATTCACACCAAGAGTCACATTATCCCCAATTATAGGACGGTTATCATTATCGCCATCCGCTTTGTTTCCAAGAGTGGTCAGATGGCGACAAGAGAAATTCTTACCTATACTCTTAGCATTTATCTCACTTGAAAAAGGATGAACAAAATAAGCCCCCTCACCTATCTTCGTGGTCTTTGAGATAACAAAATACCTATCCCCTGGTCTCCACCACCCAATTAACATACCCACTACAGCCCCGGTTCTATGATAGACCAAATTACGAAAATAACGATCGGTATGAATGTAGTATAAGAACATTACACCATGATTCATATTCAATTTTGACTTTTCTTTGCGCCTGTCAAGATCCGAATGGATAATATTACGAAACTTAGGCTTGCAGAGATAGAACAAAATATGGGGAATATAAAGCCAACAGAAAAGTATGGCTTCTATAAGCCTCAAACAATCTCTTAGTTTTCGCTTATTCATTATGCAGCCTCCCCAAAAAGCAGGAGACTACATATCGATTTTACCCCCCCCTGTTATTTAATTCACTGACAATCAGCCAATTATCATCAATCAATTCTATTTGTCGAATCACTTTTGCAGGAAAGCCCACAGCAACACTCCAAGCTGGAATATCCTTTGTCACAACAGCACCTGTTCCTATTATAGAACCTTCACCGATATGGACTCCCGGCATGACAGTCACATTGAGTCCTAATTGACAACCTCTTTCAATATATACATCCTCGTAGAGGAATGGTAGTTTCAGAGCAGACTCCCCCCTGTAATACTGTGACACATCACGCTTGTGACAGAGGATAGTCACACCATTACTTAGGATCACATCATCTGCAAGATGTATCCTCTTTGGATTACCAAAATCCATCCTCACCATATGGCCGATATGTACATTCTTCCCCAACTCACATCCACAGAACCGCCAGATTGCTGGACGTATGAACTTCTTGTTCAATGGTTCAAGAAAATATCCTTTATACGCATACGTAAATAATGCTCTTTTTACTATCGTATCAATTGTGAAACGAATGAAACCAAAGAACGTGATATTCCCATGTTTCTGCACATCATTCAGTAGCTTCATTTTGTGCAAAAGTCGATAGGTAAGGGTTGGATTATTATTATTGACATTTTTACTCATGATAAAATTAAATATTTTTGATTTTTTTTGCAGGCACACCACCTACAATTGTATTTGATTCGACATCTCGCGTTACTACTGCTCCTGCTGCAATAATAGATCTTGAATTAATCGTAATGCCTGCCATTAACCTACATCCACATCCAACCCATACATCGTCACATATTTTAACGGGCATATGTTCTATTAGATTGTATTTTATTGGAATCTCATATTTTTCCCATGTGTGATTGACTGATAAGATGGATGTGTTATGAGCCAAAGAAACATCATTACCAATATCTATTCCACCAGAGCCTTCTAAATAGTAAAATGGGTGCACAGATACATTATCGCCAAACGAAATATTACGAATATTCTCCAAAAATACATATTGCTTTATAGATACATTATTTCCACAACTTTTGGCTAAAGTCTTGACGAGAATATAACGGATAGCGATTCCTGTTTTGCCTCCAGTATTTTGAAAAAGTCGCAACAGGCTATTTCTCACACTTCTTGGTAAAAGTCCAATAGCCTTGGCACTACACTTCAATATTTTACTATATCTTGAATATAGTTTTCTTCCTGTAGCCATTATTATTGTTGTCTATATAATGATTCAAACTCAGATTTCAATCTATTCCGGAGTTGATTAAGCTCAACATTTTTCAATGCAAATCTATTTGTTTTTGCAGCATTCTCTATTATTGTGTTGTTACAGTCTAAAAGTCCTCGGATAGTCTTCTCTAAATTATCCAGATTATTTACTACCACACAGCCAGGAAGCCTAGTCGCATAATCAATAGAAGCTACAATTTCAGGCCCAATAGCCATCATCATTGAACCAGACTGCATACAATCAGTAATCTTCGTTGAGAATGATAACCTTACAAGTTTCATTTGTTCTTCATCAAAAGATTCAACATGAAGAACAATATCCGCCTCTCTCATAATTTGTTTAATATCTTCAAAAGATCTTGCTTTATGAAGAGTAGAGGCTCCTTCTATATTCAACATCGATAGAATATCCTCATTAACAGGGGTACCAGAATAAATATCAAGATAAGCTTTTTGAATACCATTGTTCACTTTTTCAATGGCTTTAGCTAATACTCCCAAAATTTTGTCTCTGTGATAAAAAAGATTACCTGCATAAACAAACCTTACAGGCGAATTTACAACTGTTTTGGTCTGACTGATTTCACACCCTTTATGAAGAAGTCGGAATGGTTTGCCAAATAAATCTTTGTACTCATTACACATTCTTTGAGAGATTGCATAACATAAGTCCGACATTTGTACAATTCCCTTGAGATAACGATTCTTCTGTTTTTGAATTATATTAAATGTAGAAGTCCTAGTTCGATATAGATCGTCAACAAAATAGGATACAATTCGAGCTGTTGTATTCTGCTTTACATATTTTACTGCTTTATATGTAAGAGGATCACTTTGGCAAAAACAGAAGACTATATCAGGGTTACTATCTGCAATGAATTTCTTGAAGGATCCATTTTTCCACGAATTAGTAGCATACGCCAAATAATAGACAAGTTCAAAAAACGATTTATTGCGCTTTGCTGTGCTTATCATCTTTACTTCATTCGTACTATCTATCGAATGTCCATTTTGGAACTCGTATATAAAACGCCTTCCAATTTCTGATGGATTGAAGAAATGCTTGATGATTGATATTGGGGATATGGAATAATATTCTTTGCATACATTATTATTAGGTTCAGCATCCCTTGAATACAAACAAGAGAAGTTTACACCTTCCCATCCCTCAAAAAAGTTTGAAAGAGTATTACCACTTGCAATTCGGTCATCCCATGCTGCTTTCGTAATTACAAGAATATTCATATACAACTAGTTTGCTTATTTACATTTTTATTATTTTCCACTCCCAATCACATACACTAAATTCTTCAACAAAAGTACATCGTGAAATAACTTGCTTGGATTATTTTACATACATCCTATTAGCCATCTAACATTATTTTTATATACCAAAACTACTGACAATTGGTGAGCAGTCTTGGTACATCTAATTATTTACCCAAGAAAGGAAACATTCTATATAATCGACCCTCAATTCGTCTGAACAATTTTACTATTGGACTAGGAGCTACAATAGCATATATTAACTTTTGGTAACCAATATCCTCAGTAACAGTCTTCGGATGCTTCAAAGGAAACTCTAGTTCATAGGTAGGAGCGAAAAAAATACATCTATGAGCACGTGGCATTGTATTAAGTGTTCCTGTTGAGTGAGTCGCATCATTGGTTAATCCAATATTTTTAACCAAATTACAGATTGGTACAATATTAAGACGATTATTTAAATACATGCTTGAACCGAGAATTCCTTCGTAATGTGCCTTACCTGATTCTTTCTGTTGCTTCCAAGTATTGAATATTCTATCGTAATATTTACCCAAAAGATTCTTAAGACAGTATTTCTGATACTCATCATCCACGAATGAATAATTAGGATCCCATGTATCAATCACACGCTTCCATGAAGCCCATCCTGTAATAGCACCAGTCTTGGTAAAAATGTAACTTGTTCCAGACTTGTCATAATGGCCTAGATGATTCATTCCACATATCATATTAATACGTTCATCATCCTTGTATTTCTCAAGAAGTTCCTCACAGAAATAAAAGAAACTATCTGACACAACATCATCATCTTCAAGAACAATTCCACGATCTTCTTTTTCAAACATCCATTTCTGGGCAATGTACTCTGAAGGATCGCAACCAACATTCTTGTCCTGATAGAATGTGTGTACCTTACACTCCCAGTCTACTTGGGAAACAATGTCACGACATGCCTGAATTCCTGGCATATCTGATTCACGACGTGCACCATCTTGATAAAGATAGAGCTTTGTAGGCTTGACTTTTTTTACGCACTCGAATACTTGTCTCAGAACTTCGTCGCGACAGAAAAAAATCAGCAAAACAGGAACTTCAAATTTTCTTTCCATTAAACAAACGATTGATATTATAAATAATGATCTAGTAACTGCATGTTTTCCCAGAAAAATTTGTACTCACTATGAGATTTAATAGCATAATACATAAAGAAAATATTTATACAAAAAAACAATTCATTCCTATAAAATGATGTACGAGCAATAGCTCTTGGAAGTAAAACCAATACATAAATATTGAAATAAAGAATAACACGCATAAGAGGACTATCATTTCCAAGTAATGGAATCCAAGCAAAAGTTAAGCAAAAAACATTGAATAAACTCAATATCTCTCTATTCTTTTCAAATTTTAACCTATTCCATAGAAACAATGATATTACAAAATAGAAAACATCCAACAATATCGGTAATGGAATCTCTACAGCCTCATATTCTGATGCAACAAGAGCTAGATTAACGAAGTAATTTCTCCCAATCAAAAAAACAACAAATGCTATACTATATAGACATAATAATAATTTACTTTTATTAACAGAGTACAATACAGGGACTAACAATAGAAATATAGATGACTTGTGAATGATGAATGCCACGATAAATAGTAGTATGCATTTCTTATAATTCTTGTCAATAAATGAGAATAGGAAAAGGATACTCAAAGCCACAGATAATGTTTGCCTTAAACCTGTAATAGAATAGAATCCATAAAACAATGCCAAATACCCTAAATTGGCAGTTAAAACCTCCAATGTATTGTTAGTATATCTTAACAGTAATTTCGCATAAGCGTAAAAGAATACGATGGATATTAAAAATAGAAATACTCTAAAATCTCCCGAAAAAATCTGGAAGATTTTTTCGAGCAACAAATATCCAGGATCTTTCCCATCACCATAAAGATAAGTATCAGGAAAACTCTTAAATACCTCTTGCCATGTTGTACTTTTAACAGCCTCAAATTTCAAATAATAGTTGTATGTATCTGCACCTACAGCAACATTTCTAAGTGCAGACTGGAGTCCTAAAACTATAGCAGAAAATGTGATATACTTCCTTCTGCTTTTTTCTGTTTTGTATTGACTACAAATCAAATTACCTATAATCAATATGATAACAAATAATAATTTATAAACCATAATCAATTCAAAATATTATTATATAATTCTATATATTTTGAATAATTCTGATTCTTGTCGAAAGCCTGTTTCACCCAAGAAATACAATACCCTTTGAAACTCTCTTTCCCTTTCGATAAAACATCAACAGCCATATTCCACATAGTCTCAGGATTACCATCTTCAACAGCAAAACCACACTTGCCATCTACTGTCTCCTTGACTCCAGTATTAGAGAACGTAACAACAGGAGTTCCACAAGCTTGAACTTCCACATTCAACAATGATAGAGACTCTTCTCGAGAACAGTTAACCATCATATCAGCTGAACTATAAATCTCACGGATAGCCTCACGAGAATAAACAAAACCAATGTTCAGCATTCTGTCCGTCAATCGACTATCATCACAACCAATCCCAATAAACACCATACACATTTCATCGGTAAGATGAGAAGCAAAATATTCGAAAGTTTCCCGATTGATCTCCATAAACCATTTATTGGCAGGAGCAAGGATGATTTTTTTTCCTTCAAGGTTATGTTTCTTGCGAAAATCTGACTCAACAGGATGGAAGAATTCTATATCAATACCATTATGAATAGCCAAACACTTCGCATTCTTAAACACTGTTTTGTGAGCTTCTTCGGCTATCCAGTTGGATACACCTACTCCTACCAAGTTTTCAATGCTACCAAACAGTTTTTTGCGATCTACAAGTATCTTTGAAGAACCATCCCATAGATAAGCAGCTGTTTCCTGGTAACGACGAGGACAATCACCACACTCCTTCTGCCATTTGTCACACTTCACACTGGTATAGTGTGAACATCCGCCAGTATAGAACCAACAATCGTGAAATGTGGCAACTACAGCAATTTTTCGTTGTGCTACATATTTAAGTAATAATGGCAAGTTGATATAACATCCATGAAGGTTATGGATATGAATAATATCTGGTTTGTATTGATCAAGAAAAGATAAGAACCGGTAAGTAGAGAGGATGGAGAAATAGCCTTGCTTACCACTAATACGAGCTAAAACTGCATGCAATTTATTCGATAAGATATTACCCATCTTGTAGCCATCTCTTACTTCTCCTTTACTCTGTGGAAAAGCAACTACACACTCTATTCCATTACTTATACATATATCCTGCAAATCACGAACTATAATGCCAGTACTTCCATATCCGTAACAAGCGTTAATTTGAATGATTTTCATTATTTTTTAATCAAATCGTCAATATTTGAGAATACTATAACTTTCTATTTATTTTCTTGATCGGTGAAAGTACAAGTTCTTTTTCACTATCGTTCATTGCTAAAAAATACATCACTGTGGCGTATGAGCCAACAAAACAAATTCCTTTAACTATAAACCCTAGCCACGAATCTATTCTTATCATAGCGTTTATCATAAAACCTAAAACAAGACATAAAATCAATGGTATTAAAAGCTTAATAAATGTATCCTTAAAAAAGGACATCACGTCTATATGCAAATCTTTATAAAAAATAACATCCATACCAATAGTCCTAACCATATAAGCCACAAATACTGACATACAAATACCTAAAGCACCAAATGTTGGGGCTAAAGAAACAGCTATAACGATATTGACTAAAGCCATTAATACATATACTATTGCTAATTTCTTTACTTTATTCTTAGCAAATATTGCTTGATTGCCAATTTCTTGTGGTAGCTGTAGTAGGCATGGAACAATTACAAAAAGAGTACAAAAATAGCTATCTTTGAATCCTGTACCAACCCATAATTGAATAAAATGATCACCTAAACATATCACTCCAAATACAATAAGTGCTGTTATATATATTTGAATACGTCCAATTTTCACCATCAAAGGTAGTACATCACCATTATCATTTGAAACAATTCTCGAAACCTTTGGTAAAAACATTCCATTTATAGCGTTAGCAAACGTGTATGTGTAACCTTCTAAAGTAGTTGCAATACCCAATATTGCAATAGATGTAGAACCAGATAATGCTCCCAAAATACTTGGAGCTATATTAAATATAAAACGTTGTGCAATAGACATTATAGTCACCCAACCCGAGAATCCTACAATTTCCTCGAATTCTCTTTTTTCAAAATACCTCCAACTAATACCTTGATACGTGAATTTTTTTATGCAAGATACTTTTAAAACTATCATTATCAAACCTGCAATGGCATTTACTGATACAAGGGAATACAAGCCTCCACCCAAAAGTAGACAAACAGACATTGTCAAAACTATGATTAATTTATGTGCAACATCACATAACTTAAGTTGTATAAATTTTTCATGAGCCGTAAGCACTCCATTAATTGGAATAAACGGAAATGAAATAACAGAGTAAACAGCCGCAATAACATATATAATCTTGAAACTTTCAATCTCTTCTGAAGTTAATTCCTTATATAATTGTGGAATAAAAAAATAAACTCCAACTAAAACTAACATCATGACAATATCAATAAGGATGTATAACCGATATACAAGTCCCATACAATTATCAGCCTTATCTTGACGTCCTTCTGCTAAATACTTTGCAATAAAACGTGTTACCGCAGAACTTAGTCCAAAATCAAATACAAATAATGAAATAACAGACATCGCAAGGGTATAAAGACCGAAGTTTTCACGTCCTATAGAATGTATCATCCAAGGAGTATACAACAATCCTGCTAAAATATTGATACCAATAGCCATATAGGACATCAATGCACCTAATTTCAACTGTTGAGATGAAGTCATAATAAGTTAATAATAGTTATTACAATTGATGACCAATATTATACATCACAAAATAACATATAGCCCCTAATGCGGCAGAAAAATCCACAAACTAAGTATGTAATAGAAAGCAAACCCATGTTCTTAATATTGAAACCGAACTTAAGTTACGATATGAGTACACTGTCAAAATCATGACTAGTCCTTTTGTCATGTCTATCCCAATCAATCCTTACTGTATTACTATTTCCTTGATTATTCATATCTTTCAAAACCACACAACTATCCCATGAGTGTAAAAAACTTTATTCTTCTACCAATCTACTCAATTCATCACTAAACTTCATATCCAAATCATTTAGAATCTCATCCCCATTCTGTTCCTTCTTGCTCGCTTGGATAATAGCCTCGGCAATCTTTTCCGGAGTCTGTTCATAATAAAAAAACAGTTTGTCAGCTACGGCAGATTGAGCAATAACAGGAATGTGTATAGATACCACCTTAAGTCCATTGGATAGATATACCAAAACTTTAGAAGGAAATGAGGTTGCATTAAAGGCAGCGTTGGGATTCTGGGTACTTAAACCAATATGACATTTTTGAATAAAATGTTTATAATCGTTTCCTTTGAATTCACCTTCAAAAGTAATCTTAGCCTTCGATCTTTTCTGTACGTCCGCCACAATCGATTTGATTTGACATGGATCTCCAAAACCACAAATGTGAACAAAATAATTACCAGGTAAAAATTCTGCTGCTGCTGCTGCTGCTGCTGCACCACCTTTATTAGGGTCTAAAGTACCACCATATACGACATGTATCTTACCATCAGAAAACTTCTCTCCAATGTTTTTTTCTGTAGTATAAACGCCATGAATTACTAATGATGGTTTTTGTTGCTTATTGACTTTCTGATCTAAAAGTTGAGTAGGAAAAATATACTTATCACAGCTATCAATGAACATATATTCGTTTTTACATTTCTTTTTGTCCTGCTTACTCACATCTTGGTATATTTCTTCGATATCTCCAATAATTTTAACAGATTTTATTTTTTTCAATCTCAGAAATAATGAATCATAACCAAGACTATGATACACAATTATCTGCTCACCTTTTTTAATATTAAACAGACACCAAAAGAAAAACTGAAACTCCATCAACCATCTATTAAAAATCCTCAATATAGATTTGTTTTTTTTTAAACTCGCAAAATATCGATGAATATTATTCCCTTCTGTTTTAACATATGCTGGTATAAAATGAGATTCTGCACTCGATGCTCGAGATATAATATCTACCCCATAACCAAGTCTGTTCAGCACACTGACAATATAGTCAGTCTTGGTATCTGCTGCTGGACTATTATTTCTTCGCTTTCCAGAATCTAAACATCCGTGATATGTAAAAAATTTTATTCTACTCATTGAATTATTTTTTTACTTTCCAATAAACTTACCATTTTTACAGCATTTTAGACAGCTAAACACATATCCTATCCCATGTCACACCTGTTTTAATCACCTTTGCAGGTATACCTGCTGCAATACAATTAGAAGATATTGATTTAGTGACAATAGAGTGCCCTGCCACAATAGTATCGAAACCGACCGTAACACCTTTGTTGACATTTACACCATTGCCCAACCACACATGATTTTCTATAATAACATCTTTTGCAGGATTCGTACGCTCTCCTGTTTCTAATGAAATAATAGAGTGAGAATCGGTGGTAACTATATTAATCGCACGAGACAACATACAATCTTTTCCAATTATTAGTTTTGTACTATTCGCAGCAACTGCAAGATTTGCCTCTTCTATAGTAGTTCCTGCTCCAATTCGTATTTCACAATCATGATCCTCAAACCAAATCTGTCTATTTTTGAAAACTACCCCTTCTTCAATAATAAGTTTATGATTATTGCCATATATCATGATACGCACATCATTAGAGATCGGACTATGGATTTCTATCACATTACCAGTTCCATTAATTACAAAATTTCGAAACCTTCGTAATAAGCTGATTCCGTTTATATTATTACCCGCCAAATTTATTATAAATTCGGTAGAACCGGCGTTTTATTGAATTTATCATTTTTACTATAATATTGTCCATTGTCACCCTATATTTTAGACATTATTAGTACATCTAGTAAATATGTTCCTCTCATCAAATCAAAGTTACTATATTCTAAAAATTAAACACCCTCCCCTTTTTATTTACATGCCTATCTGCATAATTTTCATATGGACATTCTCATCCACATAATCAAAATAAAAAGGCCATGCGAACCATCCTTACAAAGTCCTATTTTACTACTTAAAGCAAGCTCGATACCAACGATAAAAGAGTTGGATTTGCGATGGTTTCTGAACATTCAACGCTTGTACGTTTTATCAAATTTTAATAGTTCACCTGTTTGCCCCGTAATACCTAACATACCATTCCGTAAAGCGACGCAATCCTTCCCTTAGGCTAGTGTTTGGTTTGAAGCCAAAGTCTTGCTCCAAAGGTGTTGTATCTGCATAAGTTACCGGTACATCACCTAGCTGCATTGGTACAAGTTCTTTATGTGCTTCAAAGTCGTAGTTTTCGGGAAGTATCCCTGCACGGACAAGCTCTTCTTGCAGGATGGTTACAAATTCAAGGAGGTTTTCAGGATGACTGTTGCCGATGTTATATATCTTGTACGGAGGTATTGGCAGACCATCTTCACCATTCTGCTTTTCAGGTGCATGCTGCATAATACGAACAACACCTTCTACTATATCATCCACATAGGTGAAGTCGCGTTTGCAATTGCCGTAGTTGAAGATCTTGATAGTTTCACCTTTCACAAGTTTATCGGTGAAACTGAAATATGCCATATCGGGACGGCCAGCCGGACCGTAAACGGTAAAGAAACGCAGACCTGTTAATGGTATGTTGTATAACTTAGAGTAGGCATGAGCCATAAGTTCATTGCTTTTCTTGGTGGCAGCATAAAGAGACACCGGGTTATCGACCTTATCGTCTGTTGAATAGGGCACTTTCTTATTGCTACCATACACAGATGAAGAAGAGGCATAGACGAGATGTTCCACTTCGTGGTGACGACAGGCTTCAAGTATGTTGTAGAAGCCAATGAGGTTGCTTTGGATATAGGCATCGGGATTAGCTATGCTATAACGGACACCTGCTTGAGCTGCAAGATTCACAACAACAGCGATATCGTTCTCTGTGAATATCTTTTCTACTGCGTCTTTACCAGCTATAGAAGCATGCACAAATGTCCAATCACGATTCAATGCCTCGATTTCTTTCAGACGCTCATATTTGATGTTGACATCATAGTAGTCGGTGATAGAATCTATACCGATAACTTTAATGTTCTGAACATCCTGAAAAAGACGCTTGACCAGGTTACTACCGATAAAACCTGCGGCTCCTGTCACAAGAACAGTCTTGCCTTCAATACTTACATTATATTCTACCATATCTCAATCTCTTCTGAAAATATCTCGTGTGTAGACTTTACTTTCTACATCTTTCAGGTAATCGTCAAAACGATTGGCAATGATGGCCTTGCTTTGCACCTTGAATTCATCAAGGTTGTTAATGACTTTACTACCAAAGAATGTAGTACCGTTTTCAAGGGTTGGCTCATAAATGATTACTTCCGCACCTTTTGCTTTGAGACGCTTCATGATACCTTGAATGGCAGACTGACGGAAGTTATCCGAATTGGATTTCATTGTCAAACGGTATACGCCGATGACACAATTCTGTTCCTTGCTTGCATCCCACTGACCATTTTCAGCATAATATCCAGCCTTGCGCAGCACAGCATCTGCAATATAGTCCTTACGAGTCTTGTTGGATTCCACAATGGCCGACATCATATTCTGGGGAACATCTTGATAATTGGCAAGCAATTGTTTTGTGTCTTTTGGTAAGCAGTAGCCACCGTAACCGAAAGACGGATTGTTGTAATGTGTTCCGATACGGGGATCAAGGCCTACACCTTCGATGATTGCTTGAGAATCCAAACCTTTCACTTCAGCATATGTATCCAATTCATTGAAATAACTAACACGCAGGGCGAGGTAAGTGTTGGCAAAGAGTTTTACCGCTTCGGCTTCTTTCATTCCCATAAAAAGCGTAGGGATATCTTCTTTGATAGCGCCTTCCTGTAAAAGAGAAGCGAATGTATGGGCAGCCTTTTCCAGTGCAGGGATATCGGCAATGGCTTTGATCGCTTCGTTTTCTTCTCCAAATTGATCATTACTAATTATTTTTGGATAGCCTACAATGATACGACTTGGATAAAGGTTATCATAGAGTGCTTTACTTTCACGAAGAAATTCCGGTGAAAACAGCAGATTAAACTTCTTAAAGCCTTTACGTGCGTACTTAACATACAGACTACGACAATAACCAACCGGAATAGTGGACTTAATCACCATGACCGCATTGGGATTGACACTTAACACCAAATCGATCACATTTTCAATATGATGTGTATCGAAATAGTTCTTGACCGGATCGTAATTGGTAGGGGCAGCTATCACCACGAATTCGGCATCTTGATAGGCTTTTGCACCATCAAGTGTAGCAATTAAATTCAACGGCTTTTCTGCTAAATATTTCTCAATATATTCATCTTGGATAGGCGATTGTTTACGATTCAGCATATCCACTTTCTCAGGAATAACATCGACTGCTGTCACTTGATGATGTTGTGCCAAAAGAGTCGCTATACTAAGACCGACATAACCAGTTCCTGCTACTGCAATTTTCATTATAAAATAGATTTAATTTATTATTCCTTTCCAAACCACCATATTATGGTCGCTATAAGATGTTTCCGGCGAATAGCATTCATAACCTTTCAACGATTCCAAATAGAAAACGTAATCAATCCTCCAGAGTTTGTATAACTGCCGGAAAGTATATTGGTAGCCGCTTCCGCAATCACGGAAACCATCTGTCAAACCTTCCTGTAACCGATGGTACGTATAAGAAGCGGGCGTATCGTTGAAGTCGCCACAAACCAATACCGGATAAGGTGAGCGTTCGATCTCGGCATGGATTGAATCGGCTTGTTCTGCTCGTTTCAGATAATTATTTTTCATTTTCAATACCAAATCTTTGACTGCTTTTGCACGGACTTTCAAACTCTTGTCGGGAGCGGTAATGATACCGCGATAGGCATTGACGCTTGTTGTCTCGAAGTGGTTGTTGATCACGCGGATGTATTGGTTGTTTATTCTTACATCGGCTATTAATGACATATTACTGGAATTCTCGTAATACAGTGCTTTTACCGAATAGATCGGATAACGGCTGTAGATCGTAGTCGGTAAATGGTCCGTACGCCGACTGATATATTTATACAGTACATAATCGAAAGCGTACCGGATGCTGTCCCGATGGTAATATCCGTCACCGGGAGCTTCCTGGAAGCAGATGATATCGGGTTGTAGCTGCTTGATATAAGCGGCGGCTTCGTTCATGGTGTATTTTCTGTTCCAATAGAAATGGCTGGCGTTGTAGGTGACTACGGTCAGAGGGGTTCCTTCTTGTTCGGATACAGCCGGTTTAGAGCAATATGGGAGTTGATAAACGGCTGACAGATAATCCGTATAAAGCAGGATCGCCAGCAAGGGAACCATAGTTTTCCATTTCGTCTTCGTGAATAGAACACATCGCTACTCATGGAGCGTCTACAACCGTGCGGACATTGCGGCTATCCGGAGCAGAGAGTGCAGCTGAGTTCAAGGCAGACACGCATATCGCAGCTTGCTCCATTAAACAGCAGATGGTTCCGAAGAATGTGCCGGCAAGAGGTCTTGCGCCTTATACGGCAGGTTCTTCGGGATTTTATTATTTGTCCAGCGCCTCGTATTCCGAATTCTTACTCTTGAACTCAGGCACAATCTCTTTCATCAGCTTCACCGTCCGAACCTTATCCACACAAACAGCCAAGTGCACTAAAGGATCCATCAGTTCATTAATTTCTTTGAAATCATATTCACGAACCTGGGCACGATAGATTTTCTCATTTAATGTGGGAAGCGTGTTCTCTTTTATTGCCAGAAGCTCTTCGTAAAGTTTTTCACCCGGACGAAGCCCCGTGTATTGAATTTCTATATCCTTATCAGGAACAAGACCGGCCAGCTCAATCATACGACGTGCCAGGTCGGCAATTTTCACCGGAGTCCCCATATCGAAGACAAAGATTTCATTTCCTTTGCCCATAAAGGCTGCCTCCAACACCAAACGGCAGGCTTCGGGAATAGTCATAAAATAACGGATAATATCAGGATGGGTGACTGTCAACGGACCACCTTTAGCCAGTTGTTCACGAAAACGCGGAATAACAGAACCGTTACTACCCAAAACATTCCCGAAACGAGTCGTAATAAAACGAGTCTTTCCAGGATGTAGTCCTTTACTGATCGCGATGCTCAGACTCTGAACATAGATCTCAGCCAGACGTTTGGACGCTCCCATTACATTCGTTGGATTAACAGCCTTATCTGTAGATATCATTATGAATTTATCCACATCGTATTTCACTGCCATATCAGCGACATTGTGAGTGCCGTAGACATTCGTATGAACCGCTTCACAAGGATTTTCTTCCATCAGAGGAACATGTTTGTAAGCAGCCGCATGGAAGACTATCTGAGGATGAAAACGACGGAATACACTTTCCACACGATCAATCATACGGACATCCCCCATTACGGGCGTAAACTCTACCTGAGGGAATTTCTCTTCCAACTCCAGACGTATATTGTGCATAGGCGTCTCTGCACTGTCAAACAAAACCAATTGCTTCAAACCAAAATGACAAAGCTGACGGCAAAGCTCACTGCCGATCGACCCGGCAGCTCCGGTAACCATAACGACTTTTCCTTTGAGAAAGTTAGCAATCTCTCCCGTATTAATATGGATTTCATCACGCCCCAACAGATCTTCGATACGTATGTCCGGAAGATTACGTAGTGTTTTAGTTCCTTCTCTAAGTTCATCAATAGTCGGAAGCATCAACATACGGACTTTCTTCTTTTCACAATAACGGATCAGGCGTTCGCTTTCTTCTCTGATTGCCTGATAGTCTGTGAAAAGAATAGCTTTTATATTCCTCGAATTGATTAACCGGTTGAATTCAAGCTGATCTTTGACAGAATATACTTTATATCCGCCTATACGCAACGATCTTTTCTTTCCAAAACGCAAATAACCTTCTACCTGATACATCAACTTATCATTCAAGGAGGCTCCAAACAGAGCTGTCGTTCGGTTTTCACTACCGAAGATCAACAGTCTGTCACGATTGGATACATTCAAGACCAAATGATATAAAGTGATCAGCGTCAATCTAAAAAAAGTCAACAGGAAAAAAGTCAGGAATAAATCGATTAAGTTGACCAACAAAATCTCTCGAAAAATCAAATTGGTAGGCAGATAAACGATAACCGGTATCAACAACGCTATTTTTAAAAGAGTAACCAATAGAATACGCCCAACCTCAGTAAACGCAGAATGGCGGATTACTCCTTTATAGCTTTTAAAGCAAACAAAACTGACCGCACTACATAATATGGACGCAAACAAAGCTGTACCATATATATATAATGTATAGTTCTGAGCCAATACAAAAGAAACAAGTCCCAATGAAAGCAGTGTTGAACTGCAAGAAAACATTAAATCAATCAGGTATATTAACCATTGATTAAAATATTTCACTTTGGAAAAGTAACGGAATAGTGAAATAGAGGTCATAGAAGTCATTTTTAGATGCAAGTTAAAGGATTAATATTCAGATATATAAGAATCAAGAAACTTTACTATTGAACACAGCAATGTTCGTCAGTCCCAGACCGACTTACTGTAAATAGCTATTTGTATGAAAAATATATAGCTATTGAAAAATAGAGTTTGATGAATTTCTATAATGTCTATTCTCTTACAAAAAATCCATTTTTATAAATGACTAAAAAAAACGTACGTTTTTTTTAGTCATTCTTTGTGCTTCAGGAAGAAAAAATGGGCTTCGTATAACAGCTTGATATATATGCTATACAGAAAATGTGATTTGATTTATCATAACTTTTATTGTATCTTTGCAATGACTAAAAAAAAGGTACGTTTTTTTTAGTCATTTTAAAAACGAAAATCCTTGAAAATCAAAGATAATTTCCATTATATCAGTTTTAAAAAGCAGACAATGATCACCACTTATGTTTTAACTTAAATATGGAATACAAATATTTTTATTGGTTATATTGCTTAATATTATTTAACCATAAAAAATTACCCTACAATATGAGCCTGTTTAAATTTTGCATTTGTTGGTTGTGAGAGTTGTATTGAGGATGTTTT
>ERZ857969.2845-NODE-2845-length-18725-cov-4.283182_pt1 | contig 18725 bp, 19 predicted proteins | sample MGYA00519864_ERZ857969 | MGnify/ENA primary metagenome ERZ857969 (study PRJEB31778, sample SAMEA3449382) | human gut metagenome | biome: human gut; feature: human-associated habitat; material: faeces | place: United Kingdom | collected 2010/2012 ... | reverse complement strand
TGTCAAGAAGTTTTTTCGTTTTCTTTTAGGATTCTTGTCATTTTTCTTTCAAAAATGAGTTTCTCATGTGCAACGCATATTATATTATCATAATAGCAGAGTTGCGTCAAGCATTTTTTGGAGATTTTTTTATTTTCTCAGAAAGTACTAGATATTGTACTTTTTTGTATTTTTCCACTTATAATACACATTTCCCTTGCTACATTGATATATTTTTATCATTTTTATTCAAAATAGCTTAAGGCACTTTATTAGCATACAATCTATAACGTTTTCCATTTAAATTGATTCTATCATAACTCCCTTTATGATAAAGTAATATTTTAAATCTATTTTTTCGTATGCTGCCAATATAATTATCACTCCCCTTCGGGTTTACAAATTTATATTAAATCAATTAAAACTTTTCCCTCTCGTAACGCCTTTTGTAGCAACTTTTCAATTTTTGCTTTTTCTGCTGGAAGCACTAAGATCTTTATTGTTTTTCTGATTCCCTCGAAAGTTGCTGGATACACTTTTCGCAGACTTCTTCCGGCAAAATAAATCTCTCTCAAATGCTCATTTTCTGCAAATGCTTTTTTCCCTATGGAATGAAGCTTTATATCAGCACCTTTTCCTAAAACAATTTTTTCCAATCGTTTACAATTCATAAATGCTCCATCACTTATTATACGGACACAGTTGGGCAAGATAAGCGTTCTCATTTTAACACAATTACAAAACGCCCGGATTGCGATTTCTTCTATAAAATAATAGTAATCTCCTATCTGCACTCGTTCTGGAATCTGTATCTGGCTGGCATCTTGTGTATAAGATAACAGACGGACACTTCCATTCGTTATTGATGGATTTAAAATCTGATAACTGTTTCCATCTACTTCAAAAACTTTTCCGACAGGATTGGAAAAATCCCAGCTTGCGTAGATTTTTTCGTTTTGTGTCACTGTTTCCGGATGAATATTCCACTGTAAAGTGTACCCTTTTTTTCTTAGTACAGGATAGTCTATTATGTCTCCATAATGATAGATTTTTTCTTCTACCAGGCGTTCTTTTAGCTGTTCATAAATGCCCACCTTATATTCATTATAAACAGAAGAAAATACAGCATGAACCTCTGTGTTTTCTTTAATATGATCAAATGTATTGTCCCAGCCATTAAATATATAATGATATACTTCATCTTGCTGTTTTGCCGGAACTTCTGGCTCTTGTGCTGCCTGTCCATACAGAACATTTTCTTCTTTCAAAAGGGTTCCGTTCTCATGAAAAAAGCGTACCACAAAAGAACGCTGCCGCTCCTCAAAGACGGCCTTTGCCATCGTGTCTTTTTCTATATGGGAAAGGTCATTATTCCATCCTTTAAATATGTAATAGTACTCCTCTGTCTGCGGTTTTTGCGGGCGATAGGGCTGTGTTGCCGCCTGCCTGTAAGGAACTGTCTCTGTTCCAAGCATCTTGCCATTTTCATGGAAATACATGACCAGATATTCTTTCGGTACTTCCTTATAGACTGCCTTTACTACAAGGTTTTCTTTTACACTGGAAATGTCTTTATCCCATCCCTGAAACTTTATCTCATGATGCACAGACTCCCCCCGTTTTTCAGGCATTTCAGGAGGAAGAGCCGCCTCTTCGTGAGAAACAAAAGAAGTCTTTAAGACATTGCCCTCTTCATCCTGAAATACAACAATATGCTTTTTTGCTTTCTTTGTTTCTGCCAACGTCATTTCCTCCTGCAAAATATCCTATTCTTTATAATTTACTTTTTAGTATACAATAATATCGTAAGATTTCTCAAAAACTTCCCCAGCTTTCAATGCATTAATACCTGGTTTTTCAGAAAGTTCGCCCTCAAATCCTCTGTTATCACAGCGGCCGCACCACGGCTCTAAGCACACATATGGCGCACCTGGTTTTGACCAGATTCCGAAGTTCGGAAATCCTTTGCTTTCTAATGCAATATATGGTTTTCCATCAGGAAGTGCAAGTGCCGCCCACTCAATCTGTCCATTGTCAAATACGAGAGCGTCTTTATCAAACATATCTTTTTTTAATGCATACTTACTGTTTGTTAATTTTAATTCATAAGTTTTATCTGCGATTGCCGTTCCACTTTCTGTGTCTAAAAGAACATAGGAAAGGCTCTCTGTTCCTTCCTTAAAAGCAAGAAAATAATCTTCAAAATCAGTATCTGGCAATACATTTACGTTAAATGCAGGATGTCCGCCGATTGTAAAATACATTTCTTTATCGCCTGTATTTGTTACTTTCCATTCTACAGACAAACGACCGCCCTGTAATCTATGTGTGATTTCTAACTTAAAATCAAATGGATATTCTTTTTTTGTTGTCTCATTCGAACTTAAACGATAAGTCACAAAATCTTCTCCTGCCGCTACCTCCTCAAATTCTGTATCTCTCGCGAATCCATGCTGACCCATTGGATATTCTTTGCCATTATAAGTAAAATATCCGCCATAATACTTTCCTACATTTGGAAAAAGTACGGGTGCATGACGGTTCCAGAATGTCGGGTCCGCCTGCCATACAAGTTCTCTGTCATTCTCCTTGTCATAGATACTGCTCAGTTCTGCCCCATGAGCAGCAATTGTTACGGATAACTTTTCGTTTTCGATTGTGTAAGTTGCCATTCTGTTTCCCCTTTTCATCAGTTTTTATTTGTAATTGACATAAAAAAGCCCGGCAGACCTGTTAATCTGCCGGGTCTATTTAAAGTATATCACATATGCCAGACTAATCCAAATCAAAAAGCTGTCTTGGCTTTAAGCTTATTGAAGCCCAGGTTTCTTTGTCGGCTTTTGAGCCGTACAGGATGACTGTACTTTCATAGAGAATCTGGTTATTCCTACCTGTTAACTATTTATTTAAAAATTTACCATATCACCTATTTGATTGTCAATTATAACTTCAAAAAAAATGTCAAAATTGTGGAAAATTTAAAGACGAAGCTGGGAGTTATCCTTTTTTCTGAAAGACGTAGTAAAACTGCTCGGACGTCTGTTGTTAATGAATTAAATAGTAAAATCCTGTTGATTTTATTCCTCATTTATATGATAATATTCTTGGCAGATATCCTCCGTGAATCTGACCTTTAATTTAAGGAGAATCGAAAGATGAAAAAATTAACAAGACAGGAGAAGCATGAGCAGTGTATCCGTGAAATCCGTGGAACGCTAGTCGTTGTCGCAATCTGCTGTGTATGGCATATTTCCAGTGCATTTTTACTGAATGGAACCGGGCTTTATTTTCTTGGTATGCCGGCATGGTTTAGTGTGTCTACTTTGGGAACGATTGTTCTTTCTCTCCTTGGAGTATGGTATTTACTCAAGAAAGTATTCATTGACTTTGAATACGAGGATGAAGAGGAAGGAGGCGAGGAATAATGTCCGCAAATCAAAAGATCATTCTTACTATTTTTGTTATTTACCTTGCCTTAAATGCGATTATCGGTATTGTATTTAGTAAGCGTCAGGGAAGTAAGCAGAACGTATCATCTGAAAAGAAGTTTTTTATCGGCGGAAGAAATATGAACGGTCTTCTTCTGGCTATGACAACAATGGCAACCTACACTTCGGTAAGTTCCTTTATTTCCGGGCCAGGTGCGGCAGGGCTTACTTATGGATATGCCCAGGCATGGATTGCCACGGTGCAGGTTCCGGTTACTTTTTTAGTTTTAGGTGTACTTGGTAATAAGCTGGCTATGGTTTCAAGAAGAACAGGAGCTGTCACAGTTGTTGGTTATTTAAAGGCCCGTTATAAGAGTGATGCGCTGGTTATTATCACAAGTTTACTTATGGTTGCTTTCTTTATGGCACAGATGATCGGACAGTTTACTGGCGGGGCAACTTTGATTTCTTCTATTACAGGGCTTAACCATGTTGTTTCCCTCTTAATTTTTGGTGCGGTAGTAATTATTTATACCTCTTTTGGCGGTTTTAGCGCGGTTGCCATCACAGATACGATTCAGGGAATTGTTATGTGTATCGGTACTTTCCTGTTTATTTTCTTTGTATTAAAAGCAGGCGGTGGGCTTTCTGGTATTGATGCCGGACTTGCCAGAAATCTTCCTGGTGTATATGATGATCTTTTTTCTGTGTACACTCCGGGTACTTTGATTAGTTTCTGGGTTCTCGTAGGATTTGGTACTCTTGGACTTCCACAGACTGCGGTTCGTTCGATGGGATTTAAGAATACAAAGAGTCTTCATTCTGCGATGTGGATCGGTGCGTTAACCTGCAGTTTCATCATTGTTGGTATGCATATGGCTGGTACATGGGCTGGTGCATTAGTAGATACAAATAATCTTCCTACTTCCGATTATTTTATTCCTTACATTGTTCAGAAGATTATGCCAGTAGGTCTTGCAGGAACTTTCCTTGCCGCTCCTATGGCCGCCGTTATGTCTACAGCCGACTCTCTTCTGATTCTCGCATCCGCGGCTATCGTGAAGGACTTATGGCGTAACTATGTGGTAAAAGATAATCCGGAAAAGATTGCTTCTTACAATAAAAATGTTGGAAAGTTAAGTACACTCGTTACTTTTGCTTTCGGCGTTGTTGTCATTTTACTGACAATCAATCCGCCGGATATCATTTTCTTCCTGAATCTTTTTGCTTTAGGCGGCCTGGAATGTAGCTTCTTCTGGCCTCTTATTGGTGGATTATTCTGGAAAAAAGGAACGAAACAGGCGGCAATCAGCAGCTCTATCGGTGCGGCTGCCACATATGTATTCTGTTACTATAATGTACACGTAGCGGGAATTAATGCGGTTGTGTGGGGACTGCTCGCGGGTGCGATATTGTATTTTGCTGTAGGAAAAGCCACGAGCAAGAATGGACTGGATGCAGATATTATTAAGAACTGCTTCTAGAGCGTGTTTTTCAAAAACTCCTTTATACTGTTGTTTAATATAATATCTGCATCCTATCCTGTGAGGACGAGTAAGCAAATATCCTGTAAGATTCCTCAATTCCTTCACAGACAGAAACTAAGAATCAATCACTCTTTACAGATATCTGCATACTGTCCTTTGGTGATTTTCAGCAAGTCATCTGGTTTACATTCTACCTGTGTTCCTATCTTGCCGCCGCTTACCATGATGACCGGATTGTTTTGTGCAGTTTCGTGATAGGTTGTGACAAACTGTTTTTTCATTCCGACTGGAGAACAGCCGCCTCGGATATATCCTGTAATTTTGTTAATGTCTTTTACATGAATCATCTCGATGGATTTTGCACCTACGGCTTTGGCCGCCTTTTTTAAGTCTAGTTCTTTTGCTACAGGGAGTACAAATACGAAGTATTCCTTTTTATTGCTTACAGTTACAAGAGTTTTAAAGACATAATCAGGATTCTGGCCTGTTAATTCTGCTACCGTCACTCCATCTACTGCCTCTTTTCCATGTGGATAATAATGTGCTTCATAAGGCACTTTTTCTTTTTCGAGAATACGCATTACGTTTGTTTTTAGTTCTTTTTTCATGATGTCAATTAAAACGTTACTTAAAATTTATTAAAGGTTATAAACAGTAACTTACTCCTTTCTTATTTTTATTATCGGACTAGAGCGTGTTTGAAAAATCCAGGGATTCTTGCTTCGACCATACCAGTTATTATTACACCTTTTTCTCTGTATCTCCACAAGCGTTACTTCGATGAATTCTTCATCTACTATATTTATTCTTATCAATCAAAAATTCTTGTAATATCCTGATACCGATTAATCACTCGATAAATCTCTACAAACTCATTGCTCACTTTATAAATAATCACATAATCTTCCCATATTGCATATTTATAGTCTGTTCGGAAACTGACTCGTTTGGAAAGATCTGCTCCCATTCCTGGAAACATCTGCAGGTTTTCGAATTTGCCATAAATTTCTTTTATGGTCTTTATAGCATATTCTTCGTTATCTTCAGCAATGTAATCCTTAATATTTTTCAAATCTTTTGCAACAATTGGATTAATTCGCAGCTTTAGCATCTTACTCCTCCACAAGTGTCTTCAACTCGTCTAAATCCAGCCATCCTTTGCCATCTTTCACTGCTTCTTCGGCTTCCTGAAGTTTCATTAGAAGTTTTTTCTCTGCGCGCTCACGCTCATAATCTTCAATATCTATAACTACAAAACGTCCTCTGCCATTCTTAGTCAGATATACCGGTTCTCCTTTGTGGCATTTTTTCAAAACTTCATTATAATTTCTCAAATCAGATACTGGTAAAATACTTGCCATATTCCTTCAGCTCCTTCCTTTGACCTCATACTTTTTCTGTTACTTTTATTATACACAAAGAGCTGTAAAATTCAACGTAATTTTTTACAGCTTAAATTGTATCTTTTTCAAAAACAGAAAACCGGCTAAGCGTTTAATTCTCTCTTAAATGTGCGGATATATTCTTTTGCCACATCCAGATCATAATTATTTTCTTCCATAAGTTCAATGAAATGTGTTCCGACAATGCATCCATCAATCGTATCTTTTAATCCGGCTACGTCTTCTGCTGTGCGGATTCCGAATCCCATCATGACAGGGATCTTTGATACGGCTTTTACATTTTCCAGATACTTTCTTACGTTTTTGTGGAAATGTGCTGCCTGTCCGGTTACCCCCATAGAAGATACACAGTAGACATAACCTCTTGCATTTTCTAAGATCATTGGGATTCTGTCTGCGGATACTGGTGCGACAAGCTGAATGAGGATTGGCGCATTTTCTGTGTTGTCGAGTGCTTCTACTAATTCGAACTGTTCTTCTTTTGGAAGATCTGGGATGATAAGACCATCTACGCCGACTTCTGCACATTTCCTGGCAAATGCGTCTACGCCGTAGTAAAGGATAGTGTTATAGTACATCATAAATACGAGTGGCACATCGCAGTCTTTTCTTACTTCTTCTACCGCTGCAAATACACCTTTTAAGTTTGTTCCTTTACAGATGGAACGATAGGATGCATCCTGGATAACCGGACCGTCTGCGGTTGGATCGGAAAATGGAATTCCTAACTCGATAATATCAATTCCTGCTTCTGCCTGTGCTTTGATTAAGGCTTTTGTGCCTTCCATATCCGGCAGACCGGCAGTCATATATGTCACAAATGCTTTTTCATTTTTATTTTGTAATTCTTCCATTCTTTTTTCAATGCGGTTCATTTTTCTATCCTCCTCTTTTATTTATCTTTAAAATACTCTGCAATCGTATGTACGTCCTTGTCTCCACGTCCGGAAAGGTTTACAACCATAATCTGGTCTTCTGTCATTGTTTTTGCCTTTTTAAATGCGTATGCTAATGCATGGGCGCTCTCGATTGCCGGGATGATTCCTTCTTCGCGGCAAAGCTCTCTTAATGCCTGCATTGCCTCGTCGTCTGTGATAGAAACGTAGGTTGCTCTTCCGCTATCGTGCAGGTAAGCATGTTCCGGTCCAACCCCCGGATAATCAAGCCCAGCGGAGATGGAGCTTGCAATCTGGATATTTCCATCCTCGTTCTGAAGCAGGTAGGAGCGCATTCCATGAAGTACACCTGCTTTTCCTGAGGCAAATGCACTGGCATGTTTTCCTGTCTCTATTCCGAATCCCGCTGCTTCTACACCAATTAATTCTACGTCTTTTTCATCAATGAATTCTGCGAACATTCCGATGGAGTTGGAACCGCCGCCTACGCAGGCAAGTACGCAGTCTGGAAGTCTTCCTTCTTTTTCAAGAATCTGTTTCTTTGTCTCTACGCTGATAACTTTCTGGAATTCCTTTACCATCTGTGGATATGGATGAGGGCCTACCGCAGAACCGATAATATAGAAAGTATCTTCTGCATTTTTCGCCCATGTACGAATTGCCTCGTTTGTGGCATCTTTTAAAGTACGGCTTCCACTCTTTACACATTCTACCTTTGTTCCAAGCATTTCCATACGGAATACGTTTAATGCCTGGCGTTCCATATCTTCTTCGCCCATAAATACGGTACATTCCATATCAAACAGTGCTGCTCCTGTCGCAGTAGCCACACCATGCTGGCCTGCTCCTGTTTCTGCGATGACTTTCTTTTTGCCCATTCGTTTTGCTAAAAGAATCTGTCCGATCACATTATTGATTTTGTGTGCACCGGTATGATTCAAGTCCTCACGTTTTAAATAAATCTTTGTGCCGTATTTTTTAGAAAGCTTCTCTGCGAAGTAAAGAGGAGTCTCTCTTCCGACATATTCTTTTAAATAGTAGTTATATTCCTCGATAAATTTCGGATCATTAATTGCCTCATTATATGCTGTCTCTAATTCTGCTAATACACTCATCAGAGATTCTGCTACATATTGTCCACCGTATTCACCATATTTTTTATTCTGCATAATAAAATCCTTTCATCAATCATGTACCATTGTTACTATTGTTCTTATTTTTTCTGGATCCTTTCCGTGGAAAGTTCCATCTTCACTTGTTTTTTCTACCGCGGAACTTAAATCAATTACGTCTGGAGCCACTTGTGAAATTGCCCTTTTTACATTCGTTTCATCAATTCCTCCTGCAAGAAAAATCATTTTTTTGTTTTTTTTATGAGAAACATCTTTCGATGCATCTGTCTTTTGTCTTTGTCTGATATTATCAAGCAGACTCCAGTCAAATGTTTTCCCACTTCCAGGTGTCTTGCTGTCAAATACATAGCCTTTTATTTTGTCTTTTGCTTCGTATTCATTCAGTTTGTCTAAATCAGACACATTAAATGCTCTTAAAATCGGAAGCTTGCATTGTTTATATACATCTTCAGTAACCGTTCCATGAATTTGAATATAATCAAATCCAGCTTTTTCAATTTGCCTTATCTGCTCTGTTGTCGGTGAGACAACGACTGCCACTGTCCGAATTTTTTTATCTACTTTTTCAAGCAAATGTTCCGCCTGCTCTATTGATATATTTCGGTTGCTTTTTGGAAAAAATAAAACAAATCCGATATAATCCGGCAGATAAGTGTTGACTGCCTTAATATCTGCCTCACAGGTCATTCCACATATTTTAATTTTGGTATGGCTATTTATTAGCTCTTTATCCATCTTACAAACTCTCTATCATTCCTCTTTAATCAGCTTGATTTTTATTCTTTTTTGACAGATTACAAATTCTGTTATCAGATTTGTTCTTCACTGCCTTATATTTTATTCTCTTACTTTTCGTTATATAGGTTCTTCCATTCTGTTGCAAGTTCTCTTGGATGTTCCGATAGCATAAATGCACCACCAATCAAGAGCGCATCTACTTTACATTCCTTTAAAAATGCAATATGCTCGTTCGTTGTCACACCACTTTCCGAAACAAATACCGTTCCTTCCGGCACCATCGGGCGAAGTCTCTTTGTATTTTCAAGGGAAATGGTAAAGTCTTTTAAATTGCGGTTATTTACACCGATGATTTTCGGCTGGATTTTTAATGCCCGCCCCATTTCTTCTTCATCATGTGTTTCTACTAATACGTCCATCCCCAGCTCCGTTGCCAGCTTATAATATTCTGCCATCTGCTCATCGCTAAGAATCGCCGCAATAAGCAGGATACAGTCCGCTCCAATCACCTTTGCCTCATAGATCTGATATGGATCGATAATGAAGTCTTTTCGTATCATCGGCAATGGAGAAATATTTCTGATTTCTTTAAAATAATCGGTGTTTCCGAGGAAATGGTCTTCCTCTGTCAGGCAGGAAATGGCATCGACTGATATGTTATATTCATCAATTCTGTCCATAAGTTCCATCGTCATCTCGATTTTTCCCATGCTGGGAGATGCCTTTTTAAACTCTCCGATAATGGATAATCCCGGCTTTGCTAACGCTTCATAAAAGGAAATGCTTTTTCTTTCTGAAACAAGGGCAAGTTCTTTCATTTGCTCCTCGCTAGTGCGGGCTTTATGCTCTTTTAAGCGTTTTTTCTTGTCTTCTACAATTACATCTAAAATCATCGTTTTTTTGTCACCTCTTTTTTAAACACGCTTTAGAAAAATTCTCTATTATTTTTATTATGGTTGATTATTACAATTCCAGAAAGTTCTCTATCATCTTTTTTCCATGATCTGTATAAATAGATTCTGGATGGAACTGAATTCCTATCAATGGATATTCTTTATGCTGCATCGCCATGATTTCTCCATCTTCTGTTCTTGCTAATATTTCAAAAACGTCTGGCAGTGTTTTTTCGTCTACAGCAAGGGAATGATATCTTGCCACATGAACCGGGCTTGGGATTCCCTCAAAAACGCTCTTTCCATCGTGTTCGATTAACGACTGTTTTCCATGCATCAGTTCTTTTGCATGAATGATTTTTGCTCCAAATGCAGCTCCGATGCTCTGATGTCCCAGGCAGATGCCAAGGATTGGTTTTTTCGTGTAAAAATGTTTTACTACGTCCATACAAATTCCGGCTTCTTTCGGACTTTTCGGTCCCGGTGAAAGAACGATTCTGTTCGGATTTAACTGCTCGATTTCTTCGATTGTAATTTTATCATTTCGAACGACTTTAATATCTTTTTCAAAGATTCCCATGTACTGATACAGATTATAAGTAAAGGAATCGTAATTATCAATTAGTAATATCATAAGGTTTCCTCCTGAAATAGAGTATTTCTCAAACACGCTCTAATACGCTGCACATCTTTCTTCCGACTCAAATCCTCAAGGTACCAGAACCTTCGCAAGAGCCCTTGCTTTATTGCAGCACTCGTTGTACTCGCTTTCTGGGTTACTGTCTGCCACGATACCTGCTCCTGCCTGAATGTAAACTTTATCGGCTTTTTTAATCATTGTTCGAATCGTAATACAAAAATCCATGTCTCCGTTAAAATCAATGTAACCAATTGCTCCTCCGTAAAGTCCTCTTCTTACAGATTCCAGTTCATCGATAATTTCCATCGCGCGAACCTTTGGCGCACCACTTAATGTACCTGCCGGAAGAAAGGCATTTACAAGGTCAAGTGGATGATATTCGCCTTTTTTTCTTCCTTCTACCAGCGAAACGATGTGCATAACATGGGAATATTTCTGAATATGCATGAAGTCTCTTACCTTTACCGTTCCAAACTCTGCGATTCGTCCCATGTCATTTCTTGCGAGATCAACAAGCATAACGTGTTCTGCTTTTTCTTTCGGGTCTTTCATCAGACCTTCTGCAAACTTCTGGTCTTCTGCATCATCTTTTCCACGAGGTCTTGTTCCGGCAATCGGACAGGTCAGTACTTTGTTGTCTTTTTGCTTTACGATCATTTCCGGAGAACTTCCGATAATTTCAAATTCTTCAAAGTTGAAATAATACATATATGGGGAAGGATTAATTTCTCTAAGTTCCTTATATAAATCAAAACCTTTCTGCTTCGTCTCAATCGTCCATCTCTGGGAAAGTACCGTCTGGAATACATGTCCATCTATAATATACTGTTTAATCTTATTTACTTTTTCACTATATTCTTCTAAAGTATCTGACTGCTTTATAATCTTTCCATCCGGCTGAAACTCTGACTTCTCATCTTTCCGAATATTTGCAAACGCTTCCTTCACCATTTCTTCACAGCGGAACATCGCTTTTTTCCTTCCTGCTTCTGTATCATCTTCCACAACAACCGCTGTCATTGTCTCTGCAAAATGGTCAATAGATAAAACTCTGTCACAAGCATCAATGAAATCGTACTGATTCCAATCTCATCTGGATTATTATCCGGCAGCTCCTCTTTATACCTTACAAAATCATAGCCAAGACCACCAACAAGACCGCCTGTAAACGCAAGCTGCTCATCATCCTTACGAATCTCGAAATCACTATAATATCCTTTCAAAAGATCTACGGGATTGCCGCTAAGCTCCTTTGTTGTTCCATCTTCCTTCTCAATAACCAGCCCATTTTCTTTACTCTTAATGACTTCCTCTGGATTCTTTCCCATAAAGACGTAACGTCCGTTATTCTTATCATAACTTTCCAGAAGAAATCCCTTTTTCTTTCCTACAAAACTTTGATAAATCTGTACTGCTGTCTCATCAATAAGACTGACTGTCTTACTATATGCTCTTCTTATTCGTTTCATTTGTACCCCCTTCTTTTCTGTAGGCTGCTTTATATTTTTATGTTGTGGAAGCTTTTTGTGGCATTAAAAAAGTCCCTGACGTTCATAAAAAACATCAGGGACGAAATATTCCGCGGTACCACCCTTATTAATCACTTAAAATTATTCTTTAAAAATCTTTTTCTACCTTTCCACTCTCTAAACTTCAAAGTAAAACTAAAATCTTCTGGAACAATTCTATGTCATTCTCTCTAAATCCGATACGGATCAGATGATTCTTCAAATCCTATACAGCCACCAAATATAAACTATATCTGATTATTCTATAGTATCTATAAACGATTCTATAAAACAAGCTATGCTGTACTGTTCTTACAATCTCTGTCGATATCCTACCCCTGTAACGCGAGGACGCGGCATCAGCTACTGTTAATTCACCTTGCATCTCCCAAATCCATTCCCTTTTCCCTCACATATCGGCTTCCACCTAATCCGACTCTCTGGTATGCTGTGGATAAAAGGTACTACTTTTGTTCAACGATTTTCCTACAGTCTTAATATGTTTTACAGTATAGCAACTTTTACGCTTTATGTCAATAAATTATTTTAAATTAGTGAGGAGGTGGGAATAAACAGACGAAGCCACAGCCCCTATGCTATGCAAAAATGCTTCATTTCGCTGCGCCCAAACTGCTCAACCGCAATTTGGACTTGTTCTAAGGCGCATTTTTACATAGCATAGGGGCTGTGGCTTCTGTTTTTTCTAAACCCTACAAATTCTTTCCGATTCTATGTATTCCATCCCCACAAATTAGGGGTGATAGATTTGAGGAAGTGAATTGGAGCATTATCTCTTGGGGAGCGTCTACCTTGCCTGCGGCAAACCAGAATTCCCTACCCTCTTATTGTAGTTAAAAGTGCATCACACACACCTTCTATGCTATATTCCCCGCTTCCAGCAGTAAGGAAAATGCTATCTCCCTTTTTGTAAGATACGCTCTCACCATTGCTGGTGATGGTTCCTTCGCCGTCTAAAACGAGAATGCTCAAGAAGGATTTTTCCGAAACAGTTCCCTCAAGTTTGTTAAAGGTTGTTCCATCGAGGTTCAGTTTGTCTACTGTAAAGTAGTCGCAGTCAGCGATATGTGGATAATGACTGTCATCCTTTTTCGCTGGTGCACAGTTCGTTACAGCAACGGCTTTCTCGATGTGGAGTTCTCTCTTCTTTCCGTCCTTTCCAACTCTGCCATAATCGTATACACGATAAGTTACGTTGGAGTTCTGCTGGATTTCTGCGATGATGAGTCCTTTACCGATGGCATGAATTGTTCCAGCTTCGATAAAAAATACATCTCCTTTATGAACAGGTACTTTATTCAGTACTTCAAGAAGAGTGTCTTCTTCGATTCTTTTTGCAAATTCATCTTTGCTGATTTCTCTGTTAAATCCGTGGTAGAGGCAGGCTCCTTCTTCTGCATCCACTACATACCACATCTCGGTTTTGCCATATTGCCCTTCATTTTTTAAGGCGTACTCGTTATCTGGATGTACCTGGATAGAAAGGTTGTCCTGTGCATCGATGAATTTTGTTAAAATAGGAAAGTCCTCAAAACGCTCGCAGTTTGTTCCGAGTACTTTCTTTCCGTGTTCTTCAATATACTGTCTTAATGTCTTGCCAGCATCTTCGCCATTGTCAACAAAGCTTGGACCGTCTGGATGACAGGATAATTCCCATGTCTCTGCTAATCGGTCGCCTGTCATTTCTTTTCCGTAGTTGTCTACGAGTTTATGTCCGCCCCAGATGTAATCTTTTCCGCTTGGTTTTAATTTTAAAATTGCCATCTTTTTTCTCCTTTTAAATGAAATAGAAACGTATGTCTATATATATCAGATGTGAGATGCGCAGAAGAAGTATGTCATGCATTGCATGACGCGCATCTCGCAGCAAGAATGCCGAGGCATTCTTGAACTTAGAGAGTATACATTTTCTCTGGGGATTGAAGCAAGGGTGAGAAGGAGAATTATTATGAATATATCATTTTATTTGATTCCTAAAAGTGAAGTAACATACATACATCAGGAAGACACCGTAGCACAGGCATTGCGTGTCATTCATAAACATGGTTATCAGGCGGTACCGGTCATTGATGAGAAGGGGCGCTATGTCGGAACAATTTCCGAGGGGGATTTCCTCTGGAATCTCATTGAAGAGTATCATATGGATATGGAAGTAATGCGTAAGTCTCATGTGAAGTCCATGCGTCTTCGCTGGGATTACAAACCAGTAAGTATTGATGCGGATATTGAACAGTTAGATAATCATATCCTTAATCAGAACTTTGTGCCAGTTGTAGATGGACGTAACGTGTTTATCGGTATTATCACCAGAAAAGAAATTATAAAAGAGTTATTAAAACAGAAAAAAGATGTGTTAGCAAAAAGTTCTCTGGCAGAGCAGAATGTACATAATACACAGCAAGCGGGACGAACATTTCACTAGAGCATTTTTCAAACACGCTCTAAGAATAAATAACAAACAATAAGGAGATATTTCGATGGCAGATTTACCACAGTCTTTCCTTGACTCCATGAAAGAGATTTTAGGAGAAGATTATGAAGCGTTTCTTACCGGTTTTGACGGGCAGAGACAATATGGTCTGCGGGTGAATACTTTAAAGATGAACTTGGAGGAATTCGAAAGAATTGCTCCTTTTCATTTAAAAAAAGTTCCGTGGATTTCAAATGGATATTTTTACAACGCAGAGGATGTTCCAGCAAAGCATCCTTTTTATAGTGCAGGGCTTTATTATTTACAGGAGCCAAGTGCCATGACTCCGGCATCCAGACTGAAAGTGCAGCCAGGAGAGAGAGTTCTTGATCTTTGTGCTGCACCTGGCGGTAAGGCAACAGAACTTGGAGCAGCCTTACAAGGAGAGGGCCTTTTAGTGGCAAATGATATCAATACAGCAAGAGCAAAAGCGTTACTTCGTAACCTTGAATTATTTGGTATTTCCAATAGTTTTGTGACGAATGAGCCACCTCATGTCCTTGCAGAGCGTTTTCCAGAATTTTTCCATAAGATTATGGTGGATGCCCCATGTTCTGGTGAAGGAATGTTTAGAAAAAATCCAGCCGTTGCAGATTCCTGGAAAGAAAAAGGCCCGGAATATTTTTCGAAATTACAGCGGGAAATCATCGTGCAGGCAGCGGACATGTTACTTCCAGGTGGCATGATGTTTTACTCCACCTGTACATTTTCCCCTTTGGAAAATGAAAAGACAATCACACATCTTTTAAAGGAACGCCCGGATATGGAAGTCGTTCCAATGGAAGATTACGAAAATTTTGCGGAAGGACTCACATCCTATAAAGACGAAGCTTTTGACGAAAGCTGTAAACTCTGTCGTAGAATCTGGCCGCATAAAATGTCTGGTGAAGGGCATTTTATGGCACTTCTTCATAAAAAGAGCGGGGCAGAACAGGAAATAAAATCGGATGAGCAGGATTCTGTTATGCAGAATATAAACTATCTTCAGGCAGAAAATAGTAAAGAATCAGGTCTGAACAGGACATTCCATATGAATCAAGAAGCAAATACAAGCGAAATATTAAACAGAGATAAAAAAGAGAATACAATAAAGTATCAGCAAGATGCCGAGCCTGTATTTGATAGAAAAAATATTGAAATAAGTCAGAAGTCAGATGAAAAAGCTTCTAAAAAATCAAAAAAAGCTAAAAAGAAACAGCAAACAGAAACACTGAGTTCCGTTTGGTGGGAAAAATGTAAAAGTTTAAGCAAAGAGCAAAAAGCAGCCGCAGAAGACTTCTTCGCCCATGTAAACATTGCTTATGATGTGGGCAGAATTGACGTGCGAGGCGATAATCTTTACTATCTTCCAGAACCACAATATGATGGACGAGGATTACATTTCCTGAGAAATGGCCTTTTCATGGGCGAATTCAAAAAGAAAAGATTTGAACCGTCTCAGCCATTTGCACTCGTACTCCGTGCACAGGATTTTGATCAGGTACTTGACTTTCCAGCAGATGATGAACGATTACAGCGATATCTTCGCGGCGAAACCCTTGACGTAAGCGATTTGATCAACAGAGAAAAAAAGCGAAAAGGCTGGCAGCTAGTTATGGCAGCGGGACATCCACTGGGATTTGGAAAACTCGTAAACAATAATCTGAAAAACAAATATCCAGCGGGATGGAGAAAGTGAGAAGTTGTATGATAAATATTATATCAAAAAGAGAGTTATCAAATAGTGTAATATATGAGTTAGATGACAATATATTGCGAAGCAACATTATTTCAATATTGAAAATGTTTGAAAATGGAAAACATAAGTTTGGAGAGTGTAGTTGTAGTACATGGGATGAAGATGGCCATGTAATGCGTCCATGTTTTCATAGTATTGATGAATTAGAAAAATTGAAGGAATATCCAAGTCCTGATATGTCTTTTGATGTTGATTATGTAAATTCTGATACAGGAAAATATAGCTATACCATAAGTGCTTCAACAAATAATAATATCATAACTTTCTTTATTGACAATAAAAAATGTTGATTTTCCTCAGTTTCATGAGCTTTTTAAAAAAATAAGTAAAAATGCCATAAGACTTAAAATAATTAAGCACTATTTGTTATCGTAAAATTTCACTGTCACAATATAATAAAATTTCACCCAAAGAACTAAAAAAGTTAAGTCAAAACTGACATTGACTTACAAGCCCAAAAATGCAAAAATAAATGCATGAAAAGCAAGGGCGCTGAAACATAATTGTTTTGGCGTCCATTTTTTATTTTATAAAAATTTATAAAATAAAAACACTTCGCGAGTGAGAAAGCATTTTCTTGAAAAAGCAGGAAAGACCTGCAAAAAAAGTTAGGAGTGAAAAGTATGGATATGAGTGTTTGGTACCTTTTAGGTGCAGTATTAGTATTTTTTATGCAGTGTGGTTTTGCAATGGTGGAAACAGGTTTCACCAGAGCGAAAAATGCCGGAAATATCATTATGAAGAATCTGATGGACTTCTGTATTGGAACAGTCGTATTCTTCGTTCTTGGTTACGGTATTATGAACAGTGAAAATTATTTCTTTGGACTGATCGGAAGACCGGAATATCAGATGTTCACAGACTTCGCAAACTTTGACTGGTCCAATTTCTTCTTCCAGTTAGTATTTTGTGCAACAGCAGCAACAATCGTTTCCGGAGCAATGGCAGAAAGAACAAAGTTCTCTACATATTGTATTTATTCCGCAGTTATCAGTGCAATCGTATACCCGATTGAAGCTGGATGGGTATGGAATAGTGCAGGATGGCTCGCAAAATTAGGCTATGTTGATTTTGCAGGTTCTTCTGTAATTCATATGGTCGGTGGTATTGCTTCTGTTATCGGTGCCGCAATGCTTGGACCTCGTATTGGTAAATATACAAAAGGAAAAGACGGAAAAACTGTTGTAAATGCATTTCCGGGACATTCTCTTACACTTGGCGCACTTGGATGCTTTATCTTATGGTTTGCATGGTATGGATTCAACGGTGCAGCAGCATCTGATCCTACACAGTTAGCACAGATTCTTGGAACAACAACTATCGCACCGGCAGTAGCAACTTTTGTCTGTATGATGTTTACATGGATCAGAAACGGAGCACCTGATGTTTCCATGTGTCTGAATGCTTCTTTAGCAGGTCTTGTAGGTATCACAGCCGGATGTGCGAATGTAGATGCCGTTGGTGCAACGATTATCGGACTTGTTGATGGTATACTTGTAGTAATAGTCGTAGAATTTATTGACCAGAAACTAAAAATTGATGACCCGGTAGGTGCCGTAGCCGTTCATGGATGTAATGGTCTTTGGGGTACAGTAGCAGTCGGACTTTTCGATTATAACAATGGTGTATTTTATGGTGGTGGATTCCACCAGCTTGGAGTACAGGTACTGGGTGTTGTATGTATCGCAGCATACACAGCAGTTGCAATGACAATCGTATTTACAATTCTTAAACATACAATAGGACTTCGTGTCAGTGCAGAAGAAGAAATCATGGGTCTTGATATCGCAGAACATGATCTTGCATCAGCATATGCAGATTTCCTTCCAATTTCCGCAACAACAATGGGCGGTGTAACAACAGAAACAATCGATGTAACAGACTTAAGAGACAAGAAACTCGCTCCAGTCATCGGCGGTGCAAAAGAAACAGGTGGACGTTATACAAAACTTACAATTATGTGTAAAGAAGACCGTTTTGCCATTCTGAAAGATGCCATGAGCCAGATTGGTGTAACAGGTATGACAGTATCCCATGTAATGGGTTGTGGAACACAGAAAGGAAAAACTGGACAGTATCGTGGTGTTAAGATTGATATGAACCTTCTGCCACAGCTTCAGGTAGACATTGTCGTATCTACAGTACCACCGGAATTAGTCGTAGAAGCCGCAAAGAAAGCACTTTATACTGGCGAGTACGGCGATGGTAAGATTTTCCTTTACGATGTAGAAAATGTTGTGAGAATCCGAACCAATGAAACGGGAATTGCAGCATTAGATAACGAAGAAAAATAGGAATTTGCCAGTGAAATAATAATTGCCGCAGGCAAGAAGACGCACCCAAAGAGAGCAGGTAGCCTATATTTGTGACTCTATCACTGCGGGTTGAATGTTC
>ERZ857969.2835-NODE-2835-length-18786-cov-10.396135_pt1 | contig 18786 bp, 13 predicted proteins | sample MGYA00519864_ERZ857969 | MGnify/ENA primary metagenome ERZ857969 (study PRJEB31778, sample SAMEA3449382) | human gut metagenome | biome: human gut; feature: human-associated habitat; material: faeces | place: United Kingdom | collected 2010/2012 ... | reverse complement strand
GAACTGGAAGCAAAAGAAAAGGCGTGACCGAAGTCACGCCAAATCTTCCCCATTTAGGGAACTTTTGCAAATACTGTTTTATGGGAACTCTGCTCTGCGCGTGTCTCTCTTTTTTGGAGCAGGGTACGGGAGTCGAACCCGCCTTAACGGCTTGGGAAGCCGCTGTAATACCGATATACCAACCCTGCGACGGATGGAGTATATCATATTCTTCGTGTCATTTCAAGGCGAAATATTCATGTTGGCGCAAATCCTTTCATATTCTTTGCCAAACGAAGAAAGGAGCTCCGCCATGAAACGAATGTTCCCGATGATCCTGCTGTTCGCGCTGCTTTTGTGCGTGCCCGTGCGCGCCGACGAGCTCACGCTCGACGCCCCCTCCGCGCTGCTCATGGAAAAGCAGACCGGCACGGTGCTCTTTGCCAAGGATGAACACACGCCGCGCGAGCCCGCGAGCGTGACGAAGGTGATGACGCTGCTTTTAACCATGGAGGCCATCGACTCCGGCGCGCTCTCGTATGACGATACCGTCACAGGCAGCGCGCACGCCGCATCGATGGGCGGCAGCCAGATCTGGCTCAAAGAGGGCGAGCAGATGCGCGTCGAAGACCTCATCAAGGCCGTGTGCGTCGTCTCCGGCAACGACGCGGCCGTCGCGCTCGGCGAGCACTTGGCAGGCAGCGAGGAAGCGTTTGTCGCGCGCATGAACGAGCGGGCCAAAGAGCTCGGCATGAACGACACGCACTTTGTCAACTGCACGGGCCTGCCCGCGGACGGGCATGTCACCTCGGCCTACGACATCGCGCTCATGTCGCGCGAGCTCATTTGGCGCCATCCCGACATCCGCCGCTTTACGACGATCTGGATGGACTCGCTGCGCGGCGGGGCGTCCATGCTCGTCAACACCAACAAGCTCGTGCGTTTTTACCCCGGCGCGACGGGGCTCAAGACCGGCTCGACCGATTCGGCCAAATACTGCATCAGCGCGACCGCGGAGAAGGACGGCATGGAGCTCATCGCGGTCATCCTGGGCGGCAGCACGAGCGACAAGCGCTTTTCCGATGCCAAGGCGCTTTTGAATTACGGCTTTGCGGCGTATTCGCTCGTCACCGTCACTCCCGAATCGCCGCTGCCCGCCGTGCCCGTGACGCTCGGCACACAGAAGACGGTGCAGAGCGTTCTGACGAGCGAAAACGCCCTGCTTCTCGAAAAGAGCCGCGCAAACGGCCTGACGCAGGCCGTCTCGCTGCCCGAGAGCATTGATGCGCCCGTCGAGGAGGGCGAACCGCTCGGCACGCTCGATATTTTCGACGCAGACGGCACGCCGGTCGCGTCGCTCCCGCTGCTCGCGGGCGAGAGCATACCGCACCTCACGTGGAGCGAGCTTTTCTGCCGCCTGCTCAAGCTCGCCTACTGCGGGGCGTAAGCTCTCTCTGTTTTCCACAAAAATCGCTCCGAAACTTTTCCGTTTTACGCTCATGCGTATAATTTTTAGCCATTTTTCGGCAAAGCATGCTTTTCTTGCTTGACAGAATCGAAAAAAGGTGTATACTGCAAGCAATTTCATAAGTCTTGATAGAGGCGCGGCTGACATGAGTAGCCCCCAACAAAACGGCAGGAGACCGTGGGGTGCGGAAGGGGACGCCGCCGAAGGGTCGATAAAATCCCTGTTTTGTCGATACTTGGGTCGTCGGGAAATACCCGGCGGACTGTCGTCCGGAAGGACGGAGTGCTGTCATGATCGACGCGATCAGGAGCTTTGATGTGTTTCACATCGGTTGTTTGATGTTTTTGTGTTAAGTCATGATGGAAATCATGGCTTAATTTTTTTGCTCTGTGTTTGTATCACAGGAAAGGAGAAACATCATGCAATTTGTCGGAACCTTCTGGGCGCTCGTGCCCCCCATCATCGCCATCACGCTGGCGCTGATCACCAAGGAGGCGTACTCGTCTCTCTTTATTGGCGTCGTGATCGGCGCGCTCTTCGCCTGCGACTTCGCCCCCGTCGCCACGATCGACATGATCGTCAACGACGGTATCATCGCCGCGATTGCGGACAACGCGGGCATCTTTCTCTTCCTCGTCCTGCTCGGCATCATCGTGGCGCTTGTCAACTTAGCAGGCGGCAGCGCGGCCTTTGGCCGCTGGGCGGAAAAGAACATCCACACCCGCGTGGGCGCGCAGCTTGCGACGTTCATCCTCGGCATCCTCATTTTCATCGACGACTACTTTAACTGCCTGACCGTGGGCTCGGTCATGCGTCCGGTCACTGACCGCCACCAGATCTCGCGTCCCAAGCTCGCCTACCTCATCGACGCCACAGCCGCTCCCGTGTGCATGATCGCGCCGATCTCGTCCTGGGCGGCCGCCGTGTCCTCCACGGCTGAAGACCTCGACACCGGCATTTCCGGCATCCAGCTCTTCATCCGCGCCATTCCCTATAACTTCTATTCCCTTCTGACATTCGTCTTCATCATCACGCTCACGCTGCTCAAGTTCGACTACGGCCCGATGCGCGGCTTTGAAGAACGTGCCCGCAGCACCGGCGACCTCTCCGCCGCTCCCGGCAGCACCGAGGAGAACGCCAACCCCAAGGGCCGCGTCATCGACCTTGTCATTCCCGTCATTATGCTCATCATCCTCTGCACCATCGGCATGCTCTACGTCGGCGGCTTCTTCGGCGCTGACACGTCCGGCTGCACCGATTACGCCGGCGACTTCATCGGTGCGTTCGGCAACACGGACGCGTTCGTCGGCCTCCCCTGGGGCGGCATCATCGCGCTGGTGCTCACGGTCATCTACCTCGTCGCCCGCCGCGTCGTCGGCTTCCGCGAGGCTATGGGCTGCATCCCCAAGGGCTTCCAGGCCATGATCTCCCCGATCATCATCCTGACACTGGCCGTCTCCCTCAAGACCACGCTCAACGCGCTGGGTGCCGCAGACTATGTGCACGATCTGATGTACGCTGCCTCTGAGGGCCTTTACAATATGCTGCCCGCCGTCATCTTCCTTGTCGCGTGCGTGCTGGCCTTTGCCTCCGGCACGTCCTGGGGCACGTTCGGCATCCTGATCCCCATTGTCACAGCCATCTTCCCCAGCGACAGCGCGCTGCTCTACATCGGTATTTCCGCCTGCTGCGCGGGCGCCGTGTGCGGCGACCACTGCTCCCCCATCTCCGACACGACCATCATGTCCTCCGCCGGTGCGCAGGTGGAGCATGTCAACCACGTCGCCACGCAGCTGCCCTATGCCATCACGGTCGCGTGCCTGAGCTTTGTGTGCTTTGTGTTCGCGGGCTTTATCCAGAACTGGGTCGTCTGCCTCGCCATCGGCGTCGTGCTGACGGTCGGCACGCTCTTCGCCATTCGCAATGTCGAGGCGCAGAAGGCGCGCATCAAGGATTAACTTGCTCTCCACTCTCTTTTCTCTCATAGGAACGGGGCGAACCGGTCGGTTCGCCCCGTTCCCCCTTATATTCTCCGCTTTGCAATCCCTAAAAAGCATGGTATACTGAGTATAACACTTAACTTCGGAGGACGTTTCCATGAGTATTGTCGTGATGGGCGCGGTGTTTGTCGATATCAAGGGCTATCCCCTCTCTTCCTACATCCCCGGCGGGCGCAACGCGGGCCGCGTCGTGCAGGTGCACGGCGGCGTGAGCCGCAACATCGTCGAGGACATCGCGAACGTCGAGCTGCGCCCGACGTTCGTGAGCCTTGTCGACAACACGAGCGCGGGCGCGGACATCGTCAAAAAGCTCCAGAGCCACAAGGTCGACACGCGCTACATCCGCACAACGCCCGACGGCATGGGCATGTGGCTTGCGATCTTCGACAACACGGGCGACGTGACCGCGTCGATCTCCAAGCGCCCCGACCTGAGCCCCATTGCCGACATTCTCGACGAGCAGGGCGATGAAATTTTTTCGCAGGCCGACAGCATTCTGCTCGAGATCGACATGGAAAAGGACATCGTCAAGCGCACGTTCGCGCTGGCGGAAAAGCACCGTAAGCCCGTCTACGCGGTCGTGTCCAACATGAGCATCGCCATCGAGCGGCGCGACTTTCTGCGCTCGGTGCACTGCTTCATCTGCAACCAGCAGGAAGCGGGCATCCTGTTTTCGGAAAATTACGACGGCCTCTCGCCCGACGAAATGCTTCCCATCCTGCGCGACAAAATTCGCGGCGCGCAGATCCACCGCATGGTCGTCACGATGGGCGCTCAGGGTGCGGTGTTCGCCACGCTTGACGGCGAGGACGGCTACTGCCCCGCGAAGAAGGTCGATGTCAAGGACACGACCGGCGCGGGCGACGCGTTTTTTGCCGGCGCGGTCATCGGCCAGACCTACGGCAAAACGATGATGGAATCCTGCGAGATCGGTACGCGCCTTGCTGCGTCCGTCATCACGACGGGCGAAAACGTCTGTCCGCGCTACCTGCCGAGCGAATTCGGGCTAGACGTTTCCAAAGTCGACGATGCGCAGATCGCGCTCGAATTCTGACCGCCATATTTTAATAGGAGGGCCCGCCATGAAAAAAGCGCTTTTTCTCGCTCTTTCCCTCGCGTTTCTCCTGACCGCCTGCGGCGAAACGACGCTGCCGGACACGTCTGAGCAGAACCCGGTCGACAACACGCAGGAAACGTCGCTGCCCGAGAGCTGCCTGCTCTACTACGACCTCGGCGACGCAAGCATTTTGGCCGAGGACAAATCTCTCCCGCTCGCGCAGAACGCGGGCGACGGGTACGCGACCTCTTACAGCGTGTGGTACGACGGGGAGTATCAAGACCTTGCCTTACAGGACGGCGACAGCGGCATTTCCGTCGCCGACATGACCGGCGGCAGCGCAGTCTTCGACTACGGCGCGGGGCTCGTCGTCTGGAACGGCGAGCGCTACCACTGCGCGCACCTGACCGCGCAGGACAGCTACATTCCCAACATCTCCCCCAACATCCCCGGCGGTATCCTGCTGCTTGAAGTGAGCGGCGACTGCTGGGCCGACGGCGGCACAGCCGACGTCGCCTGCTTCACAGGCTTCGGCACGGTCGTCATCTGCGGCAGCGGCACGCTGCGCATCGACGGCGCGGGCATCGGCCAGACCTACGGCAAAACGATGATGGAATCCTGCGAGATCGGCACGCGCCTTGCCGCGTCCGTCATCACAACGGGCGAAAACGTCTGCCCGCGCTACCTGCCGAGCGAATTCGGGCTGGATGTTTCCGCGCCGGACGACGCGCAGCTCGCGCTCGAGCTTTGATCCCGGCAACTATTAAACACAGTAAAAAGCGAGGGACGCGTAGGCATCCCTCGCTTTTTGTTTTGCTTTTTTACTGCCCGCACAGCGCGCTGCGGTTTTCTTCCGCAAGGCGCAGCGCCGCGTCTCGGTCCACACCGTAGGCAAAACGGAACGCATATGGCTTTGTCATCGTGATCGCGCTCACCGTGCCGTCCTTCAGGTAAAACGCAATGTCGCGGACGTCGTAGTTCCCGTCGTCCTGCGGCGTCTGCGGCTGCCAGACGTAGGCGCGGTCGAAGTCATAGGCGGGCTCGCTGTAGCCGCCTTCGTCGCTGTAGCCGTCATAAAGCTCGGACTCGTCTGCCGCGATGCAGTAAAGCGCCTCCGGGTATTCCGTCAGCAGCGCTTTCTCGCTGTCGCCGACCTTGACGCCGCGCGGCGTTCCCACGCCCACAGCACTGGTGCGCAGATAGCTGATGACCTCGCGCCCCGTTTCAGGGTAGTAGTCCGTCCCGACGACGAGCTGCGCGTCCGCGTCGTAATGGCGCGCAAAGTCGTAGGGCAGCATCCCGTCGCTGTCGTAGGTCGTATTCTCCGTTTTCCCGTTCGGCTCGTAGTCCGCTCCAAGGCTCAAAAATCCGCCCGGCAGCTCCAGCGTAAAGTTCGCGTCCGGCTGCGGCTCGACCGTCAGATCTTCCTCCCGCATCAGGGGCTCGTCCGGTGCGCCGTCCGACGCTTCCTGCTTTTCTCCGCAGCCTGACACCAAAAGCGTCAGCGCCGCCAAGAGCGCCGCAAGCAGCTGCGCTGTATTTTTCCGTCTCATATCGGTCTCCTCCTTGATTTTGTTTTTTTACGCTTCCTTCAACTTTTCCTCGAGCAGCTTGAAGGCTTCATCCGCCGCTTCCCCGCGAATTTCCTCGCGGGAAGCCGCGCCGAAGTCAAAGCGCTCGGCGATCGTCTCCTTGGGCGACGAAAATCCGATGAATACCGTGCCGACGGGATTTCCCCGCTCGTCGCGGTCGGGTCCAGCGACGCCCGTGACGCTGACGGCGCAGTCCGCCGTCGTCGCCTTGCGCGCACCCTCGGCCATTGCGCGGGCGACGGGCGCGGACACCGCGCCGTACTCTTCCAGCATGTCCGCCGGAACGCCGAGCACGCGGTGCTTAACGATATTCGTATAGCTCACGACGCCGCCCATGAAGACGCCCGACGCGCCCGGCACATCCGTGATGCGCTTGGCAATGAGGCCGCCGGTGCAGCTCTCCGCCGCGGCGAAGGTCACGCCGCGCGCCTTGAGCGCTTCATAGCAGCGCTGTTCGACTGTTTTTTCTGCCATGATAAGACTTCCTTTCAGAGCTTGATGCGCACGAACTCGCGATTCGTCATCGCGCGGTCGATAAGGCCCTCGATATCAAGGACAGCCTCGGCCTCACGGACCTCGTCGAGGTTCGGCTTCGTGCGCGGATGACGCGGGGTGAAGACCGTACAGCAATCCTCATAGGGTAAGATCGACGTATCGAACGTGCCGATCTTACGGGACAAACGCACGATCTCTTCCTTATCCATGCCGATGAGCGGGCGCAGGACGGGAAGATCGACGACATCCTCGGTCACGCGCAGGGCCTCCATCGTCTGAGACGCGACCTGACCGAGGTTCTCGCCCGTGACGAGCGCCTTGGCCTTGACCTGATCGGCCACGCGCTGGGAGATGCGCATCATAAAGCGGCGCATGATGAGCGTGAAGAATTCCTCGGGGCAGTTTCTTCTGATCTCCTCCTGGATCTCGGTAAACGGCACGATCTGCACCGTCAGCCGCCCGCACCAGGGGACTAAGAGCTTGGCAAGGGAAAGCACCTTCTCCTTCGCCTCATCGGACGTGTACGGTGGGGAGAAGAAGTGCACCATTTCGAGCTTGACGCCGCGCTTGGCGATCATGTAGGACGAGACGGGCGAGTCGATGCCGCCGGAGAGCAGGCTGACCGCCACGCCGCCCATGCCGATGGGCAGGCCGCCCGCGCCCTCTTCAGCGGGGCCGTGGACATAGGCCGCATCGTCGCGAATTTCGATATGCACGACGAGCTCGGGGTCGTGGACGTTGACCTCGCACATTGGGAACGCCTGATGCAGCGCGCCGCCGACCTGCTGGGAGATCTGGATGGACGTCAAGGGGAAGGTCTTGTCGGCGCGCTTGCTCTCGACCTTGAAGCTCCCGGCCGTGCGCATCTCGCACGCAAGGTACTCCTTCGCCGCGGAGATGATCTTCTGGATGTCCTTTTCGCACGGCAGCGCCTTTGAAACGGCGATGATGCCGAAAATCTTCTTGCAGCTCTCAAACGCGGCCTCGATGTCGCACTCGTCGTCCTTCGGCTCGACGTAGATGGTGCTCTGCTTGGAGTAGACGCGGAAATTGCCGCATTTCGACACGCGGCGGTTGACGTTCGACATCAGCTTATCTTCGAAGCTGCGGCGGTTCAGGCCCTTGAGCACGACCTCGCCGAGCTTGCACAGGATCATTTCATGCATTGGTATTGTTCTCCTCATTTGTTATGGCCGCTTCCGCATCGGCGGAAAATGCGGCTGAATTTTCGTTGTCTTCGGATTTGGCAGGCTTTTTCCCTTTGCGGGTGAGCCCCAGTGTAAAGCACAGCGGCTCAACGGCGGCCAGCAGGGCAAAGAGCGCATAGCTGAACATCGTGCCCTCTCCGCTCACCCCGTTGATCCCGACCATGGCGGGCGCCATCGGCAACTCCCAGATCATCGCAAGGATGCTCCCCGAGCCGAACGGGACAGGCATCACAAGAAGCGAGGCAAGATTCAGCACATAGAGCACGATCGCCGCGTTCCAGCAGCAATTTTTGTCGATGCCCCGGTCCGGCCGCAGGCCCCAGCCGAACAGGAACGAAAGCGCCGACACATAGACGACGCCGAGCGCGAGCCCGACGGGCGTGGCAAACGTAAAGGACGAGGTCGTCCCCGTGCCGCCAAACGCCGCGAACAACAGGATAAAAGCCGCCCCTTGGGCGATATGGCTCAAAATGGAAAGCGCGCCAAACTGGATGTAGTCATACCTTTTCATCTCATTCACCCCTGTAAAATATCCGTGTTGCGGTACTGGATGGCCTCGGCCAGATGATGCGCCTCGATCTTCTCGCTGCCGTCGAGGTCGGCGATCGTGCGCGCAACGCGCAGTAATCTATCGTGGCTTCGCGCCGTGAGGCCAAGGCGCTCGAACGCGCCTTTGAGCAGCTTTTCGCCCGCGGCGTCCAGCGTGCAGAACTCGCCCACCATCGCGGGTGTCATTTGCGCGTTGCAGGTGATGTTCGTGCCGGAAAAGCGCTGCTTCTGGATGTCGCGCGCGGCGTTCACGCGCGCTTTGACGTCGGCGGAGGACTCCGCCTTTTCGCGCCGGCGCATGGCTTCGAACTCGACGCTCGGCACGTTGACGTGTAAGTCCATGCGGTCGAGCATCGGGCCGGAGATCTTTTCGACGTATTTTTCCACCTGCTGCTTGGTGCAGTGGCAGCGCCCCGAGGGGTGGCCGTACCAGCCGCAGCGGCAGGGGTTCATCGCGCCGACGAGCATGAAGCGGCTCGGCAGCGTGATACTGCCCGCGGCGCGGGTGATGGTGACCTCGCCGTCCTCGATGGGCGCGCGCAGCACCTCGAGCACGTCGCGGTGGAATTCGGGGAGCTCATCTAAAAAAAGCACGCCGTGGTGCGCGAGCGAAATTTCACCGGGCTTGGGCGTCTGCCCGCCACCGGTCATCGCGGAGGCGGAAAGCGTGTGGTGCGGCGCGCGGAACGGGCGGTGCAGCAGCATCGGGTGCGAGCTGTCGGTCAATCCCGCGACTGACCAGATCTCGGTCGCTTCAAGTGCTTCCTTTCGCGTCATGTCGGGCAGGATCGACGGAAGCCGCCGCGCCAGCATGGATTTGCCCGCGCCGGGCGAGCCGATGAGCAGGATATTGTGTCCGCCCGCAGCGGCGATCTCCAGCGCGCGCTTGACATTTTCCTGTCCCATGACGTCGGAAAAGTCGGGGCCGGTCTCGCTCGTCTGCTCCGCCTGCCACTTCGGCTGGGGCGAGAGCTTCTTTTCACCCTTCAAATGCTGCACGAGCGACACGACGTCCGGCACGCCGTAAACGGTCACGCCGTCGGCAAGCGTCGCCTCCGCTGCGTTCGCCGCGGGGACGTAGAGCGTCCTGATGCCCGCACGCACCGCGGCCATCGCCATCGGCAAAACGCCGTTCACCGCGCGAAGCGTGCCGGTCAGCGAGAGCTCGCCGACAAAGGCCGCGTCCTTCGCGGGGGGCTTGATCTCCTCTGCACTGGCAAGGATGCCAAGCAGGATGGGCAGATCATAGAGCGTGCCCTCCTTTTTCCGACCCGCGGGGGCGAGGTTCACCGTGATGCGCGAGACAGGGAACTTCACACCGCAGTTTTTCACTGCCGCGCGCACGCGCTCGCGCGATTCCTTGACGGCCGTGTCGCCAAGGCCGACGATGTCAAACGCAGGCAGGCCCCCGGATAAAAAGCATTCCACCGTGACCTCGTAGCCCGAGATGCCCTGAAGGCCGAGCGAGCGCACCGCTGTGACCATACTGTTTTCCTCCCTCTTTCGCATCGAATCGTACAGTTTGCAATTAGTATAGCACATTTTTTGCATCAGGCAAATCCCCCTCCGCGCATTTTTGCACATTTTGCACAAAATCAATAAATCCTCGCAAAAGTTCTCGAAAAATAAAAGGAATTGAACCTATTGTTGCAAAATAGTGAATGTTTTTGCGGGAACAAGGCGTTTACATAGCGAAAAAAGTGTGCTATAGTGTCATCGTTGAATTTTGCGTTCACACGCAGAAGAACCGTTTTTTGACGGTGAAATAAATAGGAGGTTCATTTATGGCAAGAAAAATGAAATCCATGGACGGCAATAATGCTGCGGCTCACGTAAGCTATGCTTTCAGTGAAGTTGCGGCAATTTATCCCATTACGCCGTCCTCCCCGATGGCCGACCTGGTCGACCAGTGGTCTGCAAATGGCCTGAAAAACATCTTCGGCAGCCAGGTCAAGGTCGTCGAGATGCAGTCCGAAGCCGGTGCTGCCGGCGCAGTGCACGGCTCCCTCGGTGCCGGTGCTCTGACCACCACCTACACGGCCTCTCAGGGTCTGCTGCTGATGATCCCGAACATGTACAAAATCGCAGCTGAGCAGCTCCCCTGCGTGTTCCACGTCTCCGCCCGTACTGTTTCGACCCACGCGCTGAACATCTTCGGCGATCACTCCGACGTCATGGCCTGCCGCCAGACCGGTTTCGCCATGCTGTGCGAGGGCAACGTGCAGGAAGTGATGGATCTCTCCCCCGTGGCACACCTGGCCGCGCTTTCCGGCAAGGTCCCGTTCATCAACTTCTTCGACGGTTTCCGCACCTCCCACGAGATTCAGAAGATCGCCGTGTGGGATTACAAGGATCTCGCCGACATGTGCGACATGGACGCTGTCAAAGCGTTCCGCGAGCACGCCCTCAACCCCGAGCATCCCGCCATGCGCGGCTCCCATGAGAACGGTGATACGTTCTTCCAGCACCGCGAGGCCTGCAACCAGTACTACGACGCTCTCCCCGAAGTCGTGGAAAAGTACATGGGCAAGATCAACGAGAAGCTCGGCACCGACTACAAGCTCTTCAACTACTACGGCGCGCCCGACGCTGACCGCGTCATCATCGCGATGGGCTCCATCTGCGACGTGGCCGAGGAAGTCATCGACTACCTCAACGCCCACGGCGAGAAGGTCGGTCTCATCAAGGTCCGTCTGTACCGCCCGTTCAAGGCTGAGCGCCTGATCGAGGCCATCCCCGCCACCGCCAAGAAGATCGCGGTCCTCGACCGCACCAAGGAGCCCGGCGCACAGGGCGAGCCCCTCTATCTCGACGTCGTCACCGCGCTGGCCAACGCCGGCATCACCGACAAGACCGTCATCGGCGGCCGTTACGGTCTCGGCTCCAAGGACACCCCGCCCGCTTCCGTGTTCGCTGTTTACACCGAGCTTGCCAAGGCGGAGCCCAAGCGTCAGTTCACCATCGGCATCGTCGATGACGTGACGAACCTCTCCCTGCCCGAAGACAAGAACTGCCCGAACACCGCAGCCGAGGGCACCATCGAGTGCAAGTTCTGGGGTCTCGGCGGCGACGGTACCGTCGGTGCGAACAAGAACTCCATCAAGATCATCGGCGACCACACCGACAAGTACGTCCAGGCCTACTTCCAGTATGACTCCAAGAAGACCGGCGGCGTGACGATCTCCCACCTGCGTTTCGGCGACAAGCCCATCCGCAGCCCCTACTACATCAACAAGGCCGACTTCGTCGCCTGCCACAACCCCAGCTACATCATCAAGGGCTTCAAGATGGTCAACGACGTCAAGCCCGGCGGCGTGTTCATGATCAACTGCCAGTGGGACTTCGATGAGCTGAACCACCACCTCAAGGCGGACGCCAAGCGCTACATTGCCAAGAACAACATCCAGCTCTACACCATCAACGCCATCGACCTTGCCATCAAGATCGGCATGGGCAAGCGCAACAACACCATCCTCCAGTCCGCGTTCTTCTCCCTGGCGAAGGTCATGCCCGAAGAGCAGGCCATCCAGTACATGAAGGACGCCGCGACGCACTCCTACCTCAAGAAGGGCCAGGACGTCGTCGATATGAACCACAAGGCCATCGACCTCGGCGCCACCGCCTATAAGAAGATCGACGTTCCCGCCGATTGGGCAAACGCTGTCGACGCTGACGAGGCTGTCTCCTACGAGGGCAAGGCCGAGCTCGTCGCTCAGGTCAAGAACATCCTCGATCCCGTGGACAAGATGGACGGCGACAGCCTGCCCGTTTCCGCCTTTATGCCTCACGTGGACGGCCAGTGGGAGCTCGGCGCTGCCGCTTACGAAAAGCGCGGCGTTGCCGTTTCCGTTCCCACGTGGGACGAGACGAAGTGCATTCAGTGCAACAACTGCGCTTACGTCTGCCCGCACGCCACCATCCGTCCCTTCGCTCTCACCGAGGAAGAGGCCAAGAATGCTCCTGCCAATGCCAAGATCGTCGACATCAAGGCTGGCAAGGGCAAGGGTGTTTACAAGTACACGATGGCCATCTCCCCGCTCGACTGTATGGGCTGCGGCGTTTGCGTCGGTCAGTGCCCGGTCGGCGCTCTGACGATGGTTGGTCAGGAGTCCGAGCTGCCTGAGCAGGATGTGTTCAACTACTGCGTCTCCAAGGTCTCCGACAAGAAGGATATGCAGGATCTCACCGTCAAGGGCAGCCAGTTCAAGCAGCCCATGCTCGAGTTCTCCGGCTCCTGCGCAGGCTGCGCCGAGACCAGCTATGCCCGTCTCGTCACTCAGCTCTTCGGCGACCGTATGTACATCTCCAACGCCACCGGCTGCTCGTCCATTTGGGGCGGCCCCGGCGCTACCTCTCCGTACTGCACGGATAAGAACGGCCACGGCCCGGCATGGTGCAACTCCCTCTTCGAGGACAACGCCGAGCACGGCTTCGGTATGTATGTCGGCCAGGAGAAGATCCGCGAGGATCTGATGGCCAAGACCGAGCAGCTCCTTGCCATCGAGTGGGCACAGCCCGCACTGAAGGAAGCCGCTCAGAAGTGGCTCGATACCAAGGACGATGGCAACGCCAACGCCGAGGCCACGAAGGAATACGTCGCAGCTCTGCAGGCGAACATCGCCACCGTCGACGAGCTGGCCGCTGTGCCCAAGTTCGCTGAGCACGCCGCCGAGCTCAAGGCCAAGGGCGAGAAGTTCTGCGACTGCGATGCCTGCAAGCTGGCCTGCGACATCCTCGACAAGAAGGATTACCTCTCCAAGAAGTCCGTGTGGATCTTCGGCGGCGACGGTTGGGCTTACGATATCGGCTTCGGCGGCGTGGACCACGTGCTTGCTCAGAACAAGAACGTCAACGTCTTCGTCTTCGATACCGAGGTCTACTCCAACACCGGCGGTCAGGCTTCCAAGGCTTCCAACATCGGTCAGGTCGCTCAGTTCGCGGCTGCCGGTAAGGAGACCAAGAAGAAGAGCCTCTCCGAGATTGCAATGAGCTACGGCTACATCTATGTCGCTCAGATCGCCATGGGCGCCAACCCGGCCCAGACCATCAAGGCCATCACCGAGGCTGAGGCTTACAACGGCCCGTCCCTGATCATCGGCTATAGCCCCTGCGAGATGCACTCCATCAAGGGCGGCATGATCAACTGCCAGAAGGAAATGAAGAAGGCTGTCGAGTGCGGCTACTGGAACCTGTTCCGCTTCAATCCCGCGGCTGACAAGAAGTTCACGCTCGACTCCAAGGCTCCTGCCGGCGGTTACCGTGAATTCCTGATGAACGAGGCGCGCTACAGCCGCCTGACCCGCGAGTTCCCCGAGCGTGCGGAGGGTCTCTTCACCCGCAACGAGGACGCGGCCAAGGAGCGTTACGAGCACCTCACCAAGCTCATCGACCTGTACGACAAGCAGTAATTGCTGTTCCTACGGTATGAAAAAGGAGCACCCTTTCGGGTGCTCCTTTTTTGCGTTATTTTAGATCTGCACTCAGCAGCTTTTCGCCGATCGTATCCATCTGCGCCTGACTCAGTGTGCCGGTCAATGCGCTGCCACCTATGCGCACGATGCGCTTGCCGCGCGTTAAGACCCACGAGACGCCCCAGCCGTCGCTTTCGGTATCGAAGGCCTGCCACGCGCGATCCGCGCCCCACGGTGCGGCGTCCACCTCGCGGTATTCCCAGTTCCGGAAGGGGCGATGCGTGCGGTAAAAGGTCACCGTGTAGTTCTGGTAGTATTTCAGCTCGCCGTCCAGACAGGCGTCGAACAGCGGCGCAAATTTCACGTCGGTGACCTCGTAGTTCAGCTCCGGCGCGTCGTCCTCATCGCCCGTGCGCATCCTCTGCGCACCGCGGACCTGAGATGCCAGCGGCGAGGATTCCTCCGCCAGCTCGCAGGAATAGCGGTCATAGTCTGTTTTGGTCAGGTCCTGCACATAGAGCGGCAGCGGATCATCGTAGGCGTAGTAAAACGATGTCTCGCCATTGGACCACGTGACCTCGTAGCGCGTGGCGTTTTCGGGTGTCTGGTCGAATTGTCCGTTTCTGACGCTGCGCAAGTAGGTAAACGAAAAAATGAACGAGAGGATCAGCGCCGATACCAGCGTGATACCCCTGTTTAGCTCTGCGTTGCCGCCGCGACGCTTGAGTAGCCCCTTGATTCCCCAAATCAATGCGTCCAGCAATGCAATACCCGTAAGGATGGCAAGGTAAGTCCCCCGTCCTTCCTTGTCACTGTACAAAACAACGGCACAGCCCATCACCAGCGCCAAGAGCGCCAGCATCTGTAACGCAGGATGTGAGCGCGTCGGCAGGAATCTTCCAAGCTCGGCTTCGCGCTTCGCCCTGCGCCGCCAGATGTAGTAGCCACCAAGCTCCAACGCACACAGCAGGAACAGGAGCACAGAATCCAAAATGGCCGAGAGCGCGCTTAAGCAGGAAAGCGCCGCCGCGAAATCCCTGATAAAGCTCTTACGCATGTCAAAAAATATCCACAGCGCGAGCGCCAGCATCAAAAACCAGGCAATGAGCTGTTCCTTTTTCATCGACTGGTGCAGCGTTTCCACCTGAAGCGCCGCGTCCGTCTCGATGGGCACAGCGTTTGCGTCTTCGTTGTAGAAAACGTTCATCTGTGCGCGGCTTGCAGCCTTGTTCCACCCTGCCTGCGCACAGAAATCATAGAACGTCAGCTCGCCCTCGCTCGGCTTCGTCGGGTCGAATTCCGAGGCCTCGGAGTAGTAAACAACAGAAAAACGCAGCGCCTGCGGCCCAATGCGCCGGTAGCGCCAGAAATAGCCGAGCTTTTCAATGAGCCAGCCCTGCGCCGCCATTTTCTCGAAGTGCTGCTCCATGCCCGTATGGTCGTAAAACGAATAGAAATTGTACTCATATTTTGTTTTTAGCATCGCTATCCCTCGCTTTCTCTCATTTCTCGCCGCCCGCAAGGGGCGTTATCTCACAAATAGCTTCTCGTAGTCCCGCACCTGCGCCTGCAGGCGCTCCACCTCGTTTTGCAGCAGCGTTTTTCCCTCCGCTGTGAGCTGATAGCTGCGCCGCCGCCCCTCCGCGCGCGTTTCGACAATATACCCCGCCGCCAGAAACTGCTCAAGCAGGTTGTAGAGCGTCCCGGGGCCGACGGCCACGCGCCCGCCCGTCAACTCGTTCACGCGCGCCATCACGTCCATGCCGCAGCACTCCTCGCGCAGACACAGCAGGATGTAAAACATCTGCTCGGTCAGCGTGCTGAATTTCTCCCGCGCCATCGTCAGCCTCCTTTTATCGATATTCGATATTCTTGAGGAGAGTATATTATCGAATATCGATATTGTCAAGAGGGAGATTTTCTTTTTCAAAGAAAGACTCCCTCTTGTTCGCACAGGTGCGAGAGAAATGCCGCCTGCGGGCGGCAGGGTCAAAGGGGGTATTCTCTTTCGCAAAAGAGAATACCCCCTTTGGAACCCCAAGAGAAAGGCTTTCATTGCAAGCGAACAGCTCGAAGAGCTGCAATGCTTGCCGATTGCACTGCCCGCGCGCGGCGTTGCCGCGTTGAGTTCTGCTATACGATCTGACTTACTCCTATTATCCGCTGCCGCTCTGCCCATCTTGTAGAAGTGCAGCCTAATTTCCGTCTAACGGAGCACTGCTCAATGCGGCGAGCGCAGCAATGCCGCATTCCGCACGCAGTCTGCCGCCGATGCGAACGTCACTCGCGCCTCACGATAGTAAGGCGCGGTTGCGAACGGCAACGACTCGCAGAAGCTTCATGGCGAAGCCATGTACACCGCACCCACACTGCGCAGCGCGTGCAGTCTTTCAAGAATAAGGCCCGCAATGTCGGGGGTCGAGGGGGCCTCCCCTCGTCCTTTCTCTTGGGGGTGTAAGGGGGATATTCTCTTTCGAGAAAGAGAATGGCCCCTTGGACTCGCCCCCTGCACGGTGCAGGGACAGAAGCAGCCCTTTCGGGCTGCAAAATCCTCGCGCGCTGGAGAGCGCGCAAAAAAAGGAGCACCCCTGCGGGTGCTCCTTTTCTTCACTCTCCTAAGAGTCGGACAACGCTTTTCCAGCGAATCTGGTCCGTGTCGTAGCCATACGACTTCCCCTTCGCGTCCGTGTAGCGGAAAAACGGCCCCTCCGTCCAGTCGTTGGACGGATTCACGAGCTCGACCTTCCAGATCTCAAGCGTCGAGCCATCGCCGTAGTCGATCACGGCGTAGGGCATCTCCTCCGGCGCAGCGGCGGTGCGGCCCGCGCCGGCCTTGTCGATAAGGTATAAAAGGTCACTGAGATCGTCGATCGATACGTCCGTTTCGCTTCCGTTCACTGTGACGCGAAACGTCTCTGTGCTTCGCGCATCGCGCGTGCTGTCCGTCAAATCGGAGATAAAGGCATGAAAACGGAACTGGTAGTGACAGGCCCAGTACGTCAGGCCGCCGAACAACAGAAACAGCGCGCAGCAGAGCGCGATGGGGCCAGTCAAACGCTTGGGCTTTGGCTTGCCGCGGTCAACGGAATCGTAAAGTCCCATGAGTTTCCTCCTGTTCTCTTGTCCGATCAGTTTCTTTCCTCTCTATGCCGGTTGAATGCGAAAATTACTGGTTCGCCGCGCGCTCCGCCGCCTCGACAACATGGCTTGCGAGGATCGTGCTCGTCACGGTGCCGACGCCGCCGGGGACCGGGGTGATGGCCTCGACGACAGGCTCGACCTCGGCAAAGCGGGTGTCGCCGCAGAGGTTGCCGTCCGCGCCGACGTGGATGCCGACATCCAGCACGACCTGACCGGCGCGCACGCTCTCCGCGCCGACCATACCGGCCTTACCGGCGGCGACGACGAGGATGTCGGCCTCGCGGCAGATGTCGGGCAGGTTCTCGCTGCGGCTGTGGCAGATGGTCACGGTCGCATGCTCGGCGAGCAGCAGCAGAGAGACCGGCTTGCCGATGACAAGGCTGCGGCCGATGACGACGACGCGCTTGCCTTTGATGGGGATGTTGTAGTGCTTGAGCAGCGCCACGCAGGCCGCGGCGGTGCAGGGGGGATAACCGCCCTTGGTGCCGGCGTACACGGCGGTCATGGAGCCGTCGGTGATGCCGTCCATGTCCTTTTTCGGGTCGAGCGCCGCGCGCGCCGCCTCGTCATCCAGGTGCCCCGGCAGCGGGCGGAACATCAGCACGCCGTGGACCTTCTCGTCCGCGTTTAGCGCGTGGATGTTCTCCATCAGCACCTTCTGCGTCACATCCTCGGGCAGAACGACCTGACGGACGGCGACGCCGACCTTTTCGCAGCGCTTGAGCGCACCGCGCTCATAGGCAAGGTCATCCTCACGCGCGCCGACGCGCAGGATGGCGAGGCAGGGCTCTACGCCGTTTTTCTTCAGTTCTTCCGTCTTTGCATGGAGCTCCTCGGTCAGCGCCTTGGCGGCCTCGGCTCCCTTGAGCAGCATAGCCATGGTAAAAATTCCTCCTCTGATCGACGCGGTCATCCGCGTTCCTATCCATGATTAGGATAACAAAATTAAAAATTGCTGTCAATTTCTTTTGACAAGCGCGGCGGGATATTATTTTACTTTCTTCGGCAGCTTGCCTTTTGCCGCGCTTTTTGCTACGATAGGAACGACAAATTTTGAAAGCATCAGGAGGGGCATTCCCATGTCTGTGATCGAAGAGAAAAAAGCACTGAGAACCTTTATCCGCAAGAAAGAGCGCACGCTCGACCCCACCTATAAGGCCGAGAGCTCCGAGGCCATCTGCCGCCACCTGCTCGCGCTCGATGAGTACAAGAGCGCGAAAGTCGTCTTCGCCTTTGCCGGCACCGAAAAGGAGATCGACACCTCGCTCTTTATGAACGAGACCATCGCCGCGGGCAAGACGCTGATCCTGCCGCGCTGCGCCGCCGAGCACGCCATCGATCTGTGCGCCGTGCGCTCGATGGACGACCTGGAGGCGGGCGCCTACGGCATTTTAGAGCCGAAGAAGAACTGCGCGCTCGTCACCGCGGCGGACATCGACTTCGCCGTCGTGCCCTGCCTGTCGTTCGACCGCAAGGGCCGCCGTCTCGGTCAGGGCGGCGGGTACTATGACCGCCTGCTGCCGCAGCTCCACTGCCCGACGGTGCTCATCTGCCGCGAGCAGCTCATGTCGCCCGAGGTGCCGGTCGAGGAGCATGATATGCGCTGCACGATGCTGGTTACGGAGAAAGGGATTTTGACGCCGGAGGCGTAAAAGAGCTTTTTTCCTGCACTGGTGCAGGAGGACGATTCCCGCACCGTGCGGGAGTGCGTAAAAGGGGGATACTCTCTTTCTCGAAAGAGAGTATCCCCCTTTACAACCCCCGAGAGGAAGGACGAGGGGCCTTCCCCCTCGACCCCGCACATTGGCAGTCTGCGGCTCGAAGAGCTGCGCAGCCTGCGGATTGCACAGCCGTTGGCAGCTTTGCTGCCTTACGGATGTGGCATA
>ERZ857969.2827-NODE-2827-length-18834-cov-5.687896_pt1 | contig 18834 bp, 20 predicted proteins | sample MGYA00519864_ERZ857969 | MGnify/ENA primary metagenome ERZ857969 (study PRJEB31778, sample SAMEA3449382) | human gut metagenome | biome: human gut; feature: human-associated habitat; material: faeces | place: United Kingdom | collected 2010/2012 ... | reverse complement strand
TTGAACAATTGATGAAAGAATTAAAACCAATTGCTGATGCTGTTGGTAAAGAAATATAAAAGTACCACTATTGGTGGTACTAAGAAATACGATAATGACCAATAATGTCATTTCTTTTTTCTAAAATATCTTCTTCATAATAAAGTTGATGAGGATAAGCATGGTGAATCACGAAAGTGATTCCCTTTTTATTTCGATAATTAGAAACAATACCAATATGTTTTTTAAAGATAACAATATCGCCACCTTGCCACTTATCTAAATCATAAATATCGAGAGTCAAAGATAGGGCGTGTCTTTTAAAATAAACATTTAAATTTCTTACTCGTCGAAAATCAATATTTTTATCTGGATGTTCAACTTGATAACTTTGAGGATTTTCTCTAATATCTTGATCTACAAGAATTTGTAGATCATAACCTGTATTCAATAAGCCAAAAGCGACAACATCACTACATACTCCATAATGGTCTGTTGGGTAACCACCTTGATAATACTTACTTTTGTATTGAGGTTTTGTTTCAATATATTTTCTAACGTTTTGTACAATATCACTTTGATCGTCAATACCATCATGATCTTGATCATTTATGCTTTTATAAGTTTGAATACCAAAATCATCATTTGTATATTTTGGATGAGGTAAAAGATTATTTTGATAAAAAATGTAAGTAAGAATCAAAATGATCGGTATGAAAATAAGAAAGAACTTCTTCATTATTTACCACAACATTTTTTATATTTTTTACCACTTCCACAAGGACAAGGATCATTACGCCCCACTTTGATGACTTTTGTTGGTTTTTTCTTACCAAAATCATTTTGTTGCTTTTCAATTTGAGCATATTGTAAAGCAAGTTCTTCTTCATTTATTGCTTTAAAAAGCTCAATGACATGATGAATAATATTTTCTGTTTCAATATTATATTCGATAGATAGAGGTAAATGTTTTTGAATCATATTTTTTAATTCTTGTAAGTTATTTTGTTTATAAAGACACGAAAAATAAGCATCCATAATTTCATAATCATAAGGGTAATGCTCAAGTAATTCTTGAAAATATGAAATTCCTTGATCATTATCTTGATAAAAATAAGATAAAGCTAAGTTTTTATAAAAAGGGCAAAGATACTTATCATCTTTAAAATAATTCATAAAGTCTTGATGAAATTCTATACTTTCTTGATATTTCTTTTCTTGAATAAAAAGTTGACTTAATTGATTGAATTTTTCTTGAAGATGATAATTAAATCCAAAGAGTTTACCAAGTTCCAATAAACTTGGTTGATTTTCAAGATAAGCTTTAAATTCATTCCATAACTGGTAAAGCTCATTTAAATGATTTGTATTTTCTATTTCTTTTAATAATATTTCTTTTTCCATGAGAAATCCTCCTTTTTTAAATCATATCATATTATGTCATATTTGGTAAAAACAAAACTATTGTGTATAATAGTTGTGGTGAGAAAATATGGATCAAAAACATAAATCAAATTTAATTATTACATGTTTATGCCTGATAATCGTTTTTGTTTCTTTACTAATAATGTATGATAATTTTTCTTTTCATACATATAATACAAAAACGTATTATGATTATTTTTTATTATTAAATCATCAAGGCTTTACTTTACAGGATTATGAGCTTTATAAAGATCAATCAAATTATCATTGTGGAGATGGGACACTTGTTTTAGGAAAAATCGATTCTCTTGTAGACGGACAAGATATTGATGTCATAATTCAAATAAATAGAAAACAACATATTGATTATTCTTTAAAATATTTAGAGGGTGGAAGTTATTCTTTAGAAAATAAGGAAGATTTAAAAAATATAAAAGAAATCAAAAATGTTCAGTTAATCATCAAAGATGATAACCAAAAGACGGTTTATCAACATACTTTAAAATTAAAACAAGTTGAAAAATTAGCATGTTCTTCAAAAACATTTAAAGTAGAAAATGCATGTGTCAGTGATGATTTTATGAGACTTGGGTATTTAACGTCTACAGATGAAGATTTATTGAAGAAATATCCAAATATTTCATTAGAATATCGTTATTTAAAAAGTAATAAATTAAATGATAAAAATGATAAGAATTATGTTGTATTTAAAAAAATAAATGGAAAGACTAAAGAAATTGTTAATCAAAAAATCTATCAAACATATAATCATGATTTAAATCAAGGATCTTTAAAAAAGAAAAAATTAAGTGTTGTTATTATTTTATCAAAAGATCAAAGTCAAAAAAGTTATGTTTTCAAATTAAACTTTTCAAAGGAAAATGGTGGTTTGTATGAATAAAGAAAAATACTTAAAATTAAAAAAAGATTTTATTGTTTTATATCTTGCAAGAAATGGAATCATGACTTTTTTAATTACACTTTTTACATTTAGTTTGGATTTATCAAATTATTATCAAATATCCTTTCCAGCAACAATACCATACATCTTTTTTAATAATATTTTTACATTAATGTATTTTTGCTTATTATGGATTTTTAATTATTTGCTTTTTGAATTGTTTAAAATCATTAATGATTGGTATGATGAAAATCATCAACAAACATTAAAATTTATGTATCATGAACATAATTATTCAATCTCATGGATGATGTATGTAATCATGGCTATTTTACTTGTTATTATACAAATTGTTCAATTGCCAACATTATTTCATATAGATGCTTATTTGATGTTTGGATTTATGATTTTACGTTCACTGAAACAAATATATAAAAATAGACTCTAAGAGTCTATTTTAATAAATGACTAAGACTGTCAAGTAATTCATCTTTTGAGCTTAGAGAATTATAATAAGTTTCAAAAAGAACACCAAGCCCTGGTAAGACGGTTTCTTCTTTAGAAGCAATACCACTTTCAATAATCTCTTTAAGTTCACTACTTGAACAAGCATGTAGTCTTTGAAATATAGCTTGTCGAATATCCATTTTATCACTCCTTAAAAAGAGTGACCCAAAAAGGAGAAAAATATACATGGTAGAAACTAAAATAATTATTTTAGATCAACAAGAAATTGTTTATAAAATTCATTATAAAAGAATTAAGAATTGTTACTTAAGAGTAGAAAAAGGAGAAGTGGTAATTCGTTGTTCACCGCTGTTTCCTCAAAGTGAAATAGAAAAATTGATTAGAAATCATCAAGAAGAAATACTTGAACAAATAAAAGGATATGTTCCTAAATATAACTATCAAGAAGATGGTTATGTTTATTTGTTTAATCAAAAATATCAAATTATTTTAAAAGATATGAATATCAAAAAATGTGCCATTCATGATCGTCAAATCTATGTTTATTCAAAAAATATCCAAGCAACCATTGAAATGTTTTTAAAACAAGAATTGATGAATTATTTAAAAGAAAGAATAGATTTTTATTTAAGTACGAGCTTTCATCATGCTTTTCCTGAAATTCAAATTAAGAAAATGAAAAGAAGATGGGGTGCTTGTTTTTATCAAAAAAATAGAGTGTGCTTTAATTTAGTATTAGCACATATTGATTATGCTTTAATTGATTATGTTATTGTTCATGAACTTTGTCATTTTCTTGAAGCAAATCATTCAAAAGCATTCTATCATGAAATAGAAAAAAGAATGCCAGATTATAAAGAAAGAGAAAGATTATTAAAGGATGTGGGTATATGATTACGTCAATGCAAAATAAAACGGTTAAAGAATTATTAAAATTAAAACAAAAGAAATATCGAAAAGATTATTATTTAGTAGAAACAAATCATTTAGTAGAGGAAGCAATCAAAGCTAAACAAACAGATTTGATTATTTCAACTGAACCGGTTGATTTAGGTGTAGAAAATTTAGTAGTATCTAAAGAAATTATGGAAAAACTTGCTTTTACTAAAACACCTCAACCTATTATGGCAAGATGTTTTATTCAAAAAGATAAGAAATTAGTTGATGGAAAAAGATATTTGATTTTAGATTATCTACAAGATCCTGGAAATATTGGAACACTTATTCGTACAGCACTTGCTTTTGGCATAGATCAAGTGATTTTATCTAATGAATGTGTGGATCTTTATAATGATAAATTACTGCGATCAATGCAAGGAGCACACTTCCATCTTTCTTGTCTTTATGGGGATTTAAAAAAAATTATTCCTGCTTTAAAAGAAAAAGGTGTCTGTGTTGTAGGCAGTGCTTTAGAAAATGGAAGACCTATTCATGAAATTAAAAAACAAGAAAAGATGGCCTATGTTTTAGGAAATGAAGGGAATGGGATGGAAAAAGAGATTATCGACATTTGTGATCAAATTGCCTATATTCCAATTACAACCATTGAATCATTAAATGTGGCTGTGGCAGGAAGTATTATGATGTATCATTTTCAAGGAGAATAGGTATGGATAAGATATTATTTTTTGACATTGACGGGACACTAGGACAACATGGTGTTATTACAGAATCAAATTTAAAAGCACTGCATTTATTAAAAGAAAAAGGATATAAGACGTTTATTTGTACGGGAAGAGCTCCATTTTATGCCAAACGTTTATTTGGTGATCTTGTTAGTGGAATTATTAGTTGTAATGGACGTTATATTCTTTATGAAGGAAAGAAGCTTTATAGTAGAGCTTTTACCAAGAAACAATTAGATTATTATGTACATAAACTTGATCAAGGAAAACTAGGGGCGATGTTTGTTAGTGATGATAAAGCTTTAAAATATCATTTAGATCAAAAACAAGAAGTTGATTTAGAAAAGGAATATGGTATTGAACATCTTGTGGATTCTTTAGAAGGAGATTTTTATACGTTTGATATGTTTTATCAAAGTCAAGAACATTATCAAACAATGGTTGAAATCTTTAAAGAAGATTTAATTATTAATGATCATGGCGGAATGGGTTCTTGTGATTGTTCAACAATTGAATTTGATAAAGGCAGTGCGATTGCCTATCTATTAGATTATTTCCATATTGATAAGGATAATGCTTATGCATTTGGCGATGGTTATAATGATCAAGCGATGTTTAGAGAAGTAGGGCATGGCATTGCGATGGGTAATGCAGTAGATGTTTTAAAAGAAAAGGCAACTTATATTACCGATAATTTTGATCAAGAGGGTATTTTAAAAGCACTTTATCATGAAAAAGTGCTTGATGAAAAATAAAATTAATAGAAGTAAATCCAGAAGAATGACTTCTGGATTTATTGTTTATAGGATTCTTTTGATTAAATTAACTTTTCTTTTTTCGTAAAACAATTGTTCCTGAAACAACAATAACACTTATAATAAGTAGTGAAGTATAAAGGGTAATATTTGTATTATCACCTGTTTTTACAGCCTTGGATTGTGTGTTTTTAGTAGTGACTTTTGTTTCTTTTTTTACTGTTTCAGTTGTTTTTGGCTTTTCTGTTTCTACTGGAGATGGTGTTTTTGAAATCTCTACAGGAATATATGCAGATTTAGAGGTATAGATTTCTGTTTCATCTAGACAAAAATTAAACCACATTTCAATTTGTTTGATTTTTGTCCAATCGAGTGGGTCATTAGAACCGATTAATGTTTTTACATTTTTTAAATCATCATTTTTGAAAGTAATTGTACCGTTTCCGTTTTCGTCAAGATCAATTTTGGGTTCTACATAAATTCCACCTAAAGATGCTGAATCATCCCAAACATACATTTCCGATAATTTAATTGTTGTGTTCTTTTTTGATTGAACATTTAAAACAATATCATTTTCTCCAGTCCATTTATCCATAACTAAAGTGATTGAGGTTTCTTTGTTACCTTCGTCAAGATTTGTTGGCTCTTCATTAAGTTGATTATTTGTGTTAGGAACTTGCGTTTCTTCTGCGTGCACTATTGTTGAAAATGCAGATACAGTTAATGAAAATGTAAGTAGTGTAGCTAAAACTCGTTTTTTGTTGCTCATATTTTTTCTCCTTTCGATTACAATAATCCAATTTTTCATAGTAATTAAAAATAAATCGAATCCTAAAATTTATTTTTTAACGATTCTATGAAAATAAGCCTAAAAAGTAATATTGTAAAAAATTAGTTGGTTATAGGATTATTTCTTTATATTATTATCTCTCCTCTATTTGAAATGTGCAAGAATATTAGAATACTAAAATAACAAATTTATCTCATTATATTGTATTTTTTCTTTGAATACTGACATAAAAAGACAGATAAATTAAAGAGTTTAGGAAATTCTAATTGCTTTGAAAATGGGGTTGTTTTGTTAGGAAAATTTGATATAATAGTGGGGTATATAAATCGTTGATATGGATTAGTAAATAAAGGATGCTGTTTTAGAGAGGGAGAAGTGGTGGAAACTCCTACAGATAATTTATTGAATTCACCATGGAGAGCACCTAATCAGTGACGTGAGACTGCGTTAATGTTTAATTAAGAGCATGTTTTAAACATGAATTAGGATGGTACCGCGATCAACTCGTTCCTATTGGAATGAGTTTTTTTATGTTTAAGGAGGAAATAAAGTGGAAAATGAATTATTAAAAATTAAAGATGAAGCTTTAGAAAAAATTGAAGCTTGTACATCTTTAAAAGAATTAAATGATATTCGTGTGCTTTATTTAGGGAAAAAAGGTCCTATTCAAGAAGCAATGAAATCTATGAAGAATATGGATCCAGATCAAAGAAAAACATTTGGTCAAACAAGTAATAAAGTTAAACAAGAATTATCAAAAGCTGTTGAAGATAAAAAAGAAGTTTTAGAACATCAAGCAATTATTGATAAAATCAATAGTGAAACAATTGATTTATCATTACCTAGTTATAAATTAGATCAAGGAACAATGCATCCTTTATCAATTATTGTTTCTCAATTAGAAGAACTCTTTTTAGGAATGGGATATCAAATTGCTGAAGGTCCAGAAGTAGAAAGTGATTACTTCAACTTTGAATTAATGAACTTACCAAAAGGACATCCTGCCAGAGATATGCAAGATACTTTCTATATTGATGAAAATACTTTAATGAGAACACATACTTCTCCAGTACAAGCCCATACCTTACTTGCAGCAAAAGGTAAAGGACCTATTAAAGTTATTTGTCCTGGTAAAACATATCGTAGAGATGATGATGATGCAACTCACTCACATCAATTTATGCAATGTGAAGGTCTTGTTGTTGATAAAAATATCACGCTTGCTGATTTAAAAGGAACATTAGAAGTTTTCGCAAGAAAATTCTTTGGGGAAAAACGTGAAATTAGATTACGTCCATCTTACTTCCCATTTACTGAACCATCAGTAGAAGTGGATATTTCATGTCATCATTGCGGTGGTAAAGGATGTGCTATGTGTAAAGGAACTGGATGGATTGAAATTTTAGGTGCTGGTATGGTCAACCCAAAAGTTTTAGATATGTGTGGTTTTGATAGTAAAGTATATCAAGGTTTTGCATTTGGAATTGGAATCGAACGTGTGGCTATGTTGAAATACGGTATTGATAATATTCGTGATTTCTACAATGATGATTTAAGATTCTTAAACCAATTCCAAAGAGAGGAGTAAGAAAATGGAAGTCAGTTTAAATTTGTTAAATAAATACGTTAAAATAGATGATCAAGATCCAAAAGAACTTGCTGATAAAATTACTTCAATTGGTTTAGAAGTAGAAGGAATGCATTCATTAGCTAATGGAAATAACATGACAATTGGTTATGTTAAAGAATGTATCGATCATCCTGATAGTGATCATTTACATGTATGTCAAGTAGAAGTAAGACCGGGAGAAGTGACTCAAATTGTTTGTGGAGCACCAAATGTGGCTGCTGGACAAAAAGTTATTGTGGCTAATCCTGGATGTGATTTAGGAGAAGGTTTTGTTATTAAACAAAGTACCATTCGTGGACAAGAATCAAACGGAATGATTTGTTCAATGGCTGAACTTGGTTTAGATCAACGTTTATTATCTCCTGAAGATAAAGATGGAATTCATGTCTTAGATGAAAATGCACCAGTAGGAGCAGATCCTTTAGAATATTTAGGTTTAAAAGATACGATTTTAGATATTGGTTTAACACCAAATAGAGCGGATTGTATGGCTTTAACTTCACTTGCTTATGAAGTGGCTGCTGTTTTAAAAAGAGACGTCAACTTACCAGAAATCAAGGAAAAAGGTCTTCCTGGAAGCAATATTGAAGTCAAAGTAGAAACTGAATTATGTCCATTCTTTGGGGCTAAACTTGTAAAAGGTGTCACTACAAAAGAATCACCTGCTTGGTTAAAAACAGCATTACTTGCTTCTGGCATTAAACCAATTAATAATATTGTTGATATTTCTAACTATGTCATGTTAGAAACAGGTCAACCAATTCATATGTATGATTATGATAAATTAACAAAAAAAGAATTTGTTGTAAAAACTGGATTTGATGAAAAAGCAATCTTATTAGATGGTGAAGAATATAAACTTGAACCTAATGATATCATTGTTTCAACAGACAATGGTGTTGGATGCGTAGCTGGTGTCATGGGAGCTGATAGTACTAAGATTGATGAAAATACACAAAATATCGTCATCGAAGTGGCTACTTTTGATGGACCAAGTTTAAGAGAAACAGCAAGACGTTTAAATTTATTAACAGATGCTTCTCAACATTATATTAAAGGGGCTTTAAATACTGCTAATTCTTTAAATATTTTAGAAAGATGTGCAAATTTATTAGAAGAACTTGCTGATGCTAAAGAAATCTATGAAACTGTTTCAACAACTCTTTATATTGAAGATAAATATGTTTCAGTTTCAACTCAACAAGTTAATGGATTACTTGGAACAAGCATTCAAACAAATGAAATTGCGGAAATCTTTGATTCATTAAAATTCAAATATGAATTAAAAGAAGATACATTCAATGTTAAAATTCCAACTTATCGTAATGATATTACGATGGCAGCTGATTTGATTGAAGAAGTTGTGCGTATGTATGGTTTTGATAACATTCCATCAACTTTACCAGAAATGTCTATGACAATTGGAAAAAGAACAGAAATTCAAGAAAAGAAACATATGATGAAAGTCTTATTAAAAGACTTGGGATTACATGAAACATTAACTTATTCATTAACATCACCATCACTTGTTCATGATTTCAATATTTTCCATGATCAAGAACCAGTTAAACTTGCAATGCCATTAGGTGAAGAAAGATCAGTGACAAGACAATCAATTATCGGTTCATTGTTACAAGTCATTAATTATAACCAATCAAGAAATATGAAAGATGTTCATTTATATGAATTATCAACAACATATTCAAAAGGCGTTGAATTACAAAACCTTGCGATTGCATGTACTGGTGAATACCATGGGTTATCATTTAAACAAATTTCATACAAAGCAGATTATTATTTAGTTAAAGGATTTGTAGAAACAATCTTTGAAAGATTAGGAATCAATGAATCACGTTATCGTTTAGAACGTGTTGAAAGTGATAACCAATCATTCCACCCTGGACGTAGTGCTTATATTAAAGTACAAAATGAAGTCGTTGGTGTTGTTGGACAAGTTCATCCATTAATGGAAAAGAAATATGATGTGAAAGATGTTTATGTAGTTGAATTAAACTTATCTGCATTATTAAATATCAAAACAGGTAAAGTAAAATATCAACCAATTCCACAATATCCATCAGTTTCAAGAGATATTGCTTTAGTAATGGATGAATCTGTTCCAGCAAATGATGTTTGTCAAAAAATCATTAAATCAAGTAATAAACTTGTTAAAACAACAAACATCTTTGATGTTTATGTTGGAGAACATGTAGAAGCTGGTAAAAAATCAGTAGCTATTAATTTAACTTTCCAAGATGATAAGAAAACATTAAAAGAACAAGAAATTAATGAAGCTATGGAAAAAATCTTAAAAGCTGTTGAAAAAGATTTTGGAGCAGTACTTAGAGGATAATCAAAAGAGGTGTCGAACACACACCTCTTTTTTTATGGAAAAGTTAAAAGAAAAGTTTTCTAATTTGACGATAATATTGTCTACCAACATTAAGATCACTTGGTGTTGAAGAAAATGTCATAGTATAACGTGAATCATTAAAAAAAGTAGTTGTTGGATGTTTACCTGTATGATTTAAAATAATTCCATAACGATTTAAAGTATCAATAGATTTCTTTGAAAGACCTTCATTGACTAATAAGTTAAAAATATCTGTTAAATATCTATTTCGATTACCAACAGGAGGATTTTGTTCAAGAATTGTATGAATGATTTGTTGTTGTTTTTGATTATGATTATTTTTAAGTTCTTCTTTTAAAAGATAAAGAAGAAGATCTCTTTGTTCACCTTTGTAAAATTCTTTTTCATTTCCTTTTAATATTAAAGGATAATATCCTTGTTGTTTAATATAACTTCCTAATTCTTTATTTTGATTTTCTAAAATCAATATTTGATTATTTAAATCATCAATATTTTTTTGTAAATTCTTTTTCTTATCTTCTAAAGCTAAGACTTGTTGTTCAATAGAAGAGTTTTCGAGAAAATCATTTTCTTTATGATTTTCAATTATTTTTTTAATAATATGATGTTGAAAATCTTTCATATTATAAGGAAATGAATATGTACGTTGTAAAACATAACTTTGAATTTTTATTTTTACTTTCTCAATAAATTCTTGAGGAGATTCTTTTTTTAAAAAAGAAATTTTTTGAAATTCATGATTTAAATAAAGAATATAACTATTATTTCTTAAATGAAAATGTTTTTGAAATGCTTGATGAAAATTTTCATCTTCGCTTGTAAGAATATAAGCTGTTGATTGAATTTCAGTTAGAATCTCATTTTTAAAATCTTTTAAAGATATATTTAAATAAATAACAGGAAGAATTGTTTTATTTTCTATAAATTCAATGACTTGATTTAAATCATTCATATTTTTGATATTTGGTTGAATATATGAAAAATGATTATTGTTTAAAAAATGATATTTATTAAGATATGTTATTAAATCGATAAATTGATTATTACGTTTATTAATAGAAAGATATATATTTTGTTTTGCTTCGTTAAAAATATATTCATAATCATTATTTTGATATTGAATACAAAAAGCAATAGCTGATTCATCATGATAAATTGTGCAATTCTCTAAATGAATGATCAATGAATCTAATATAAATTCATCTAAATAAAATAAATCTTGAATTATTTTTGTAAATTGAATAATAGTTAGATTTTTTACAGCAATCAAAGTTGATAAATGCTTCATAGTTGATGTTTCCTTTCAATAGACTTTAAAAGATCTCTTTTACGATAAGTATCATCAGGAGATAAATTCATTAAAGTTTTATGAATGATTGAAAAAATATACTCTTGATATTCTTTATAATTATCTTGATGAATCGTAATTAATGCTTCATCATCTTGTTTTAAGAGATGATTATATTCTTGATTTATGTTTGTAAGTTTTTCAAGAATATCTTTTTTATTTTGGTATTCTTTTTGTAAATCAATGATGTCTTTTTCAATGTTCTTTATTTCATTTAAGAATAATTCTTGAACTTCTACAGATGATAATGCATCATCTTGATAAGATTGTAAGAGTTCAAATTGTTGAAGTTCTGAAAAAGAATAAAATTCATTTTCTTGTAACATATAATAACGAATGTGTTGAATGAGTGTTTGAATAAAATTTTTTTCATAAAAGAGTTTTTCTTTTTCATTGTTTGGATAATTGATTTGTACATAATTAATTTCTTTATTTGTAGGAATGACGATAATATGGCACATTCCATAGAGCTCTTGGTTTAAAATAAAGGGATTAACAAGACATTTTTTATTTTTGTATAAGATGATTATTGGTAAATGATATGATTTTTTTAATAGTTGATTGACTGTTCTTTCATTAATAAAATGAGGTGTTGATTGTATTGATAAATCATGGTCTTTTTGAATATAATTACTTTCTAAAATCATTGGAAATATTTTAGGAATTGAGATTTTAGAGATATATTTAGATTCATTTGATATTTCTTTATAGAAAGAAAGTTCAAGAATTTCTTGTTGATAATGATAGAGTATTTCTATTGTAAATTGATTTTTTTTGTAATTATGATCAGTAATAAATTGAATTCCTAAAATATTTTTAGTTTTAAAATCTTTAATTTCTAAGCTTTTATGTTTTTCTTTTAAAGAATAGTATAAAGAATGATCATAATTCAAATCTTTCATTTTATTTTTTGTATGTTGTATCCAATAAATCACTTGTTCAATTAATAAAGATGGTGTCATTAATCCATTTACTTGTACCTTTGTATAATAAAATAACATAATATTCTCCTTTAGCTACTATCTTAATTTAAGCACATATTTCAATAATAAAAAAGAACTATCTTTTAGATAGTTCGCTAACAGGAATATTTTGAAATTCCTTTTTGATGATTTGATTGTCTATCAAAGATAATAATTTTGATGATTTGATTTCTAAATCTAAAGCAGGATGTGTATAAGAAGAAAGGGTTGTAATTAAATGATAGTCACATGTTTTTTTGATTGTTTTTAAATAGTTTTGTCCATTTTGATTCATTTTTAATATATGAAGATAATTAATGGGGAAACAATCTTTCATTTCTTCTTTTGTGTTATTCATTAAAATGTGTAAAAGCATTCTTTGAATCCTTGTTTTTGTATAACGTTTACTTGTAAGTTTATTTACCAATTCTTCATAACTACTTACATTAAAAATAACTTTTTTTAATAAGTTTTCAATGCCTTCATCAACAAGATGGATTTTTTTTAATTGTGTAGGGCTTTGAATGATAATTTGATATTTCAAATAATCAAAGAAATCATTTTGATGATAAAGCGAATCATAATAAGACATATCTAATAGATAATCATGAACATCTTGTTTTTCTTTTAAAGCTTTACGTAAAGCTGTAGCAGAAGCAATTTTTGTAAGTGTAGTATCATGATAATCATTGGATCTTTTAATACAATGTAAAGTAATAGGATAATCATTTTCAATGACTTCTTTAACATAACCTAAACCTAATAAATCATTAGGTGTCTTGATACTTTTATTTAGTAATAAACTTAAAGCTTGATTACAAGCATCAGGGTAACGTAATCCTTTTTTCATAGCAGCTTTAACATATTGATCATATTCATTAGGATGATTTTTAATAGCATAGGCGATTTCTTTAAAAGTATCGATGTCACCACATTCACTACCAAAAACAAGATCAGTAATTCCTATATGATAAAGTAAATCAATCGCTCCTTTACAAAAATAATCGGCACTTTGACAAACATATGCAAAAGGGAGTTCGATAACTAAATCAACACCATATTTAATAGCAAGTTCACTTCTTTTAAATTTATCAATAATTGCGACTTCTCCTCGTTGAACATAATTACCAGACATAATAGCAATTGTTAAATCGGGCTTTACCATTTCTTTTGCTTTTTGTAAATGATAAAGATGTCCGGTATGAAAGGGGTTATATTCAACAATGATTCCTAATATTTTCATAAATGATAGTCCTTTTGTTTAATGGTTTTAATAACTTTAAAGAAAGTTGAAACAATTAAAATTGCAGTTGCAAGTGCTAGAGCTGTTCCTACTGTTTGAAAAAGAGAATCAAGAAATAAATCTTGATCATGTGAAATCAAATAAAGCATTGTTTGATAAATTCCTTTCCCAGGGACAATGGGGAAACAACCAACAACAATAAAAATAGTTGCAGGAGCTTTACATATTCTTGCCATAATTTCACTAAATAAAGCTACCACGATCATCGCACATAAATTTGACATAATATTACTTAGATAGGGTATTACCAGTAAATAAACGATCCATCCTAGCATCCCACCAAGAGAAGCTAAAAGTGCATAAGGCAGATGACGATGTACTCTAAAAACAAAAGCAAATCCTAAACACCCTAAGAAAGCACTTAAACATTGAATTACTTGTTCCATTAAATCAATCCTTTCAATAAAATACGCATCAATCCAACTCCTAAAGCAATTGCTGTTGCAATAAAAAAAGCTTCAACAAGACGTGCTTGCCCGGAAACATAGTTTCCATCAATAATATCTCTTAAACTATTGGTAATTGCAATTCCAGGAGTTAAAATCATTAAACAACCAATAATTGTCGCATCTAGATTATAAATCAAATGAAAATGATAAAACAAAATCGCTAAGATAGTTAAAAACATACTTGTTAGTGTTGTACGCATTAAAGAATTAATTCCTAAAATCTCATTGATCCATACAAAAAAATACATTAAAAAACCTATGATTCCAGCAATAATTCCTTCATGAAGTCCGCCTCCAAAAAAAATAGCATAACCTCCAGCACCTAAACCATACCCTAAAAAAACAAGTGGCATGATAGGATGTAAGGAATTGATAGCCTTTATTTGTTGTTCAATAAAATCATTAGTAGGTGTTTCATTACAGATTTTTCTAACAAGATCATTTAAAGCACAAACAGCATCAAGGTTTGTACGATTTTGTAAAGTTCTTTTAGTAAGAGAAGTATTTGTTCCATCTTGAAAAGTAACACTCATTGTAAAATAAGTAGGAAGAGCAAAAACACCTATATCTTGAAAGCCATAGCTTTGACACATACGTTCTAGACTTTCTTCTACACGGTAAATTTCAGCGCCATTTTTAAGTAATAATTTACCGATTTCAGCAATATTTTTTATTAATAATTGTTCGTTCATTTTTTTATTTCACCAAAAGTTAGTATAACAATTATTAAGTATTTAGGAAAGAAAAAAAGTGTGTTTAAAAGGTATTTTTCAAAAAAATAAAAACAGATTGCAAAGATATAAAAATTAGGTATAATAACTTTTGATAAAGTAGGTGAAATAAATGGAAAGATTACAAAAATATATTGCTTCAAGTGGTTATACATCAAGAAGAAAAGCAGAAGATTTAATTAGAGAAGGTAGAGTTTCTGTTAATGGTCAAGTTGTAACTGAACTTGGAACTAAAGTTAAATCTGGAGATGTTGTTTTAATTGATGGAGAAGCTATTGTTGGTGAAAATAAAGTTTATTATCTTTTTTACAAACCACAAGGATGTGTTTGTACATTAGATGATGAGTTCGATAGACCAAAAGTAATTGATTACTTTGAAGAAGTTGAAGAAAGAATTTATCCTGTTGGACGTTTAGATTTCGATACAACAGGTGCTTTAATTATGTCTAATGATGGTGATTTTGCAAATATGATCATGCATCCAAGAAGCCACTTAGAAAAAATCTATGAAGTAACAATTAAAGGTCTTATTAAAGGTGAAGATTTACATCATTTAGAAAAAGGTGTTTGTTTAGAAGGTAAAAAAACAATGCCTTGTAAAATCAAAGTCACTTATAAAGATATGGAACATAAAACAACTGTTTTAAAAATTAAACTTTATGAAGGAAAAAACAGACAAGTTAAAAAAATGTTTGAAAGTGTGGGACATCCAGTAAAAAGATTACATCGTATTTCTGTTGGTTGTGTCAATTTAAAAGGATTACGTCCTGGAGAATATCGTCGTTTAAAACCACAAGAAGTAAAAGATTTAAAAAAATTAGTTGGAAAATAAAATTCGACATCATTTTTATGCATGAGTGCTTATACTAATTGTTGGTGATGGAAATGAGAGTACAAATTATTGATGATAAACAATTAAAAAACTGTAGTATTTGCAAAGCAACGGATGAATGGGTAGAAAATATATGTGTTAATGGGATTGAAGGATTATATTGTGTTAAATGTGATACGCTCACATTGTATGAACCCCTTCCTTCAAAACTTGTTTATTTAGCTTTTAAGAAAAAATGTATGCAAATAAAAGAAATGAAAACCAATAATCAGTTGACAATGTAAAATATTGTATTAGAATAAAAACGTAAATAAAAAAGCAATGATTTAGGATATGTTTTATAAATGATTTGATTTAGAGAAAAGGTGGTTGGTGAAAACCTTGAGAATGTTTATAAGATACTCCCTAATAGCTACACTTGAAAAAGATTGTCGTTAACTGCGTTAAAGTTTTGAGGCTGAAAAGCAAATTAAGGTGGTACCACGAAACTCTCGTCCTTTGGATGAGAGTTTTTTATGTAAAGGAGAAGGAAAATGGTAGATTTTAAAGAAAATGAACAATTAAATACATTAAATCACTCTTGTGCCCATGTTATGGCACAAGCAATCAAACATCTTTATCCTCAAGCTAAATTTTGGGTAGGTCCTGTTGTAGCTGAAGGATTCTATTATGATGTTGATTTAGGTGATGAAGTTGTTAGTGATGAAGCAATCGCTAAAATTGAAAAAGAAATGAAAAAAATCTGTAAAGATGGTAAAAGAATTGTTCGTCGTGAAATTTCTAAAGAAGAAGCTTTAGAAATGTTTAAAGATGATGAATATAAATTAGATTTAATTTCTAATTTAAAAGATGGAACAATTACTTGTTATAGTCAAGGAGATTTTACTGATTTATGTAGAGGTCCTCATGTTGAAACAGTTAAAATGTGTAAAAACTTTAAATTAATCAAACATTCTGGTGCTTATTGGAAAGGTGATAAAAACAATAAAGTTTTACAACGTATTTATGGTGTTTGTTTCCCAACTGCTGAAGAATTAGAAGAACACTTAAATTTATTAGAAGAAGCTAAAGAAAGAGATCATCGTAAAATTGGTAAAGAAATGGAAATCTTCATGGTTGATGATTTAATTGGTAGAGGTCTTCCAATGTATTTACCAAAAGGATATGCTATCTGGCAAAAACTTGAAAGATACATCAAACAAAAAGAAAAGAAATTAGGTTACTTACATGTATTAACTCCTGCTGTAGGAACAGTAAACTTATATAAAACATCAGGACACTGGGATCATTATAAAGAAAATATGTTCCCACAAATGGAAATGGATGGAGAATCATTTGTTTTACGTCCAATGAACTGTCCTCATCATATGATGATTTATGCAAATAAATTACATTCTTATAAAAACTTACCAATTCGTATTGGTGAAATTGCTCATGACTTTAGATATGAAGCATCAGGAGCTGTTAAAGGTATTGAAAGAGGAAGACATTTCTGTCAAAACGATGCTCATTTATTTGTAACACCAGAACAAATTAAATCAGAATTTAAAGGTGTTATCGATTTAATCTTAGATGTTTATAAAGATTTCAATATTACAGATTATCGTTGTGTTTTATCTCTTAGAGATCCAGAAGATAAAGAAAAATATCATGATGATGATGAAATGTGGAATAAAGCAGAAAATGAATTACGTGAAGTAATGAATGAACTTGGTATTGAATATACTGAAGAAATTGGGGAAGCTGCTTTCTATGGTCCTAAATTAGACGTTAATGTTAAACCAGCAATTGGTAATGAAATCACTTTATCAACTTGTCAATTAGACTTCTGTTTACCAGCTAAGTTTAACTTAACTTATGTTGCGGAAGATGGAACTAAGAAAACTCCTGTTGTTTTACACAGAGCTATTTTAGGTTCATTAGATCGTTTCATGGCTTATATCTTAGAAGAAACAAAAGGAAACTTACCATTATGGTTAGCTCCTACACAAGTCAAAGTATTACCTGTTAAAAATGAATATCATTTAGATTACGCTAATGAAATTTATCAATTATTATTAGATGAAGGTTTTGAAGTAGAACTTGATTCAAGAGATGAAAAATTAGGATATCGTATCCGTGAAGCACAAATGCAAAAAGCAAACTATATTCTTGTTTTAGGTAATAATGAACGTGATGAAAGAACTGTAACTTATCGTAAACATGGTGAACAAAAAGCAACAACTGTTACTATTGATGAGTTTGTTTCAATGTTAAAACAACAAATTAAAGATAAAAAATAGTTTATATTTTTAAGATATGGTATACGTAGAAGCTCAATTTTTAAATATAGAATTGAGCTTTTTACATAAAATTGACAAAAGAAAATGCTACTTATATAATACTAATGAGATAGAGTATCTCTATAAAGTGAGGAAATTATGATAATAAAAAAGTCAGAAAAAGATGAACGCAGAGAGAAAATTATAGATGTTGCTTTTCGTCTTTTTGTAGATAAAAAAATCGAATCTGTAACAATGGGAGAAATAGCAAAAGAAGCAGGAATTGGAAGAGCAACATTGTTTCGCTATTTCCCAGGAAAATTAGAACTTGTTATTGCGGTAAATACAAAAGAATGGAAAGAATATTTTGATGAATTAGATCAAAAAAGACCAATGAGTTCAGTAGGAGATATACCAGCTATCGGTCGTTTGATTTTTACATTAGATAGTTTTATTGAAATGTATCAAACGCATAAAGCTCTTCTTCGATATAATGATAATTTCAATCATTATGTATCTCATTCAGGAAGAAAAGATTTACAAATGGATGAATTTAATCAAGCACTTTTTTCAGCAAATACACGTTTTCATATGATGTATGAAAAAGCCAAAGAAGATAAAACGTTTAAAACAGATATGGCAGAAGAAGAGTTTATGAGAGTAACAGTTCATACAATGATGACAGCTTGTGCATATTATGCAGGAGGTTTTATTTGGGGTTCTAAAGAAAATGAAGACTACACACCAGAGTTGATCCAATTAAAAGAAATGATTCTTGCATATGTCAAAGCATAAATAGATAATAAAATTTATATATTTGATAAGTGTTTATATTTTTAAGAAAATATTTATAAAAACAGGTAAAGTTTTAAAATGTAAAAAAATATGATTGTTTACAATCAATGTTTTGCGGGTGATAAAAACGATGGATAACGCATGTAGAGGGTAGGGTAACCAAATAATTTAGGGGGAAAGCCAAATTATTTAGGGGACAACTTTAG
>ERZ857969.2821-NODE-2821-length-18899-cov-3.730524_pt1 | contig 18899 bp, 19 predicted proteins | sample MGYA00519864_ERZ857969 | MGnify/ENA primary metagenome ERZ857969 (study PRJEB31778, sample SAMEA3449382) | human gut metagenome | biome: human gut; feature: human-associated habitat; material: faeces | place: United Kingdom | collected 2010/2012 ... | reverse complement strand
TTACAACGAAAAAATCTTTTTGTTAACTGAAAAAGGATGTACATTATATGTTTTAAGATATATACAAGAAAAATTAGAAATCCTATATAAAACAAGTATTTTACCTAATAATCACGTAAAAAAAGAAAACGACACAGGAGCAGGAATTAAAATTTCTTCAGATGGTAAATACATTTATACATCTTTAAGAGGACATAATAGCATATCTGTATTTAAATATGAAAATGAAAAATTAGAATTAGTACAAAATATTTTATCCTATGGCAATACTCCCAGAGATTTAGAAATTGACAAAACACAGAAATATGTATTTGTTGCGAACCAAGATTCTAATGAAATTGCAATTTATAGTAGAAATATTAATACTGGTAAATTGGAATTTTTAAACAAGCAGAAATCACCGTTACCAACATGTGTACTGTCAGAATAGGGGGCATATATGAAAAAGAAGCTGTTAATAGCAGTTCATACTCTTCAATTAGGAGGAGTAGAAAAAATAGTAATTAATCTTTTAAAAATGATGGATAAAGAAAAATATGATATAACATTATTATCACTAGTAAATGATGGTGTTTTTGTGGAAGATGCACTAAACATACCAGGAATAAAATATAAGTATTTTTTTGAAAGCTATTTTAAAAAAAGCAGAAATGACATAAATTCGAAGCATTATAAAATATCTTGTAAACTAATGAGTATAATTTGGAAATGGTATTTATTTTTAATAAAACATTTTCCAAATTATTTGTATAAAAAGAATATAAAGGAAGTATACGACATAGAAATTGCTTTTCTAGAAGGAAAAGTTGCAAAGGTTATAGCTAATTCTAATAATAAAAATTCTAAAAAAATTGCATGGATACATACAGATATAGAAAATATTTCGCGAGCTAGTATATTTAAAAATTTAGATGATGAAATAAATTGCTACAAAAAATTTGACAAAATTGTTTGTGTTTCTAATGATGTAAAATATCATTTTACACAAAAAACAGGAATTTCGGACAACGTAATTGTACAAGTAAACCCAATAAATTCTGAAGAAATATTAAAAAAGGCTGAAGAACCAATAACAAAAGAATTAAAGAAAGATGGAATTATAATATCTGCAGTTGGAAGATTAGCATATGAAAAAGGCTATGACAGATTATTAAAAATCCATAGAAAATTGTTAAGAGAAAACATAAAGAACTCTATTTGGATAATTGGAGAAGGTACAGAAAGAGAAAATTTAGAAAACTATATAGAAGAGAATAATTTAAAGGATACAGTTAATTTAGTAGGATATACTGAAAATCCTTACAAATATGTTAAAGAATCGGATATATTTGTATGTTCTTCTAGAATAGAAGGACTAAGTTCTGTTGTAATAGAAGCTGCTATGTTAGACAAGCCAATAGTTACAACATTATGTTCAGGAATGAAGGATATTCTAGGAGAAGATAACGAAAATGCACTTATAGTATCTAATGATACATACAATTTATATTTAGGAGTTAAAAAAGTAATATTAAATAAGGAACTTAGGGAAAAATATAAAGAAAATATAAAAAATGTTACACGAAAATTTGATATGAATACAGTTATATCAAATATAGATAAATTACTTGAAAGTTTGGAGAGCTAAAATGATACAAATTGGTTGTAATTATATTGTTAATGAAGATGGCAAAAATATTTATGACGACTTATATAAAAATTTAATAAAAAATAATTATATAGATATTTTAAAGTTTCCAGGTAGATTTTGTAATAACGAAGAACTTAATAACTGCTTGAAACTAGCAAAAGAAAATAATATAAAAGTAGATTTTCATGGTCTACCACATATGGAACCTAGAACACATAGTAAAAGAATGATTAAGAATATAGACTGGCATAGCTTGCCAGCTAATTTAATGCAATTAAATAATAAAAAACGTATTAGTACACATATAGCGGCAGAAATTAACAAGAATATAGATGAGGATAAAGATATATTATTTGAAAATATAAAGAGCTTAAAAACTCAATTTTTAAAATTATATAATGAAGAAATTAAGTTTGGAGGGGAAAATCAACCCGGAGGTTATGGTATTCCCTTAGCAGAGATTTCGCCTGAAACTGTAAGCTATATGTGGAAAATATTAGATTTTGGAGTATTCGATATTTCACATGCAAAACTTGCAGCAAATGATTTAAATATTTCGTATAATAAATATTTAGATTTATTAACAAATAAAGACAAAGTTAAGATTTTGCATATTTCTGGAAATGTAGACAAAACAGGTGAATTTAAAAACAAACTAGACAAACATCTTATGATGGATAAAACAGAAATAAAAGATATTATTTATACTATTAAAAACTTTAAAAATCTTGATTTAATAATATCTGAGTTTGCTTTTAATTCAAGATATAGTTTTGAAAAAGAGCTAAAAATAGAAATGAAAACATTAAAAATGATAGTAGAAACATTAGATGTAGAAGAATGTATAAATTTGCATGAAAGTTTGTGCAAAGAAAATTAAAAATAGAGGTGATTATATGAAAGATACTGTTATCGTAATTACAGGTGGACATGGAGGAATAGGTAAGGTAGTAGCTTCTAATTTTTTAAAGCAAGGTGCTAAAGTAGTAGTTTTAGATAAAGATGACACTACATCTAAAACTATTTTAGAAAATAAAAATTACACTTTTATAAAAACTGATGTTACTAAATTAGAAGATCTTCAAAATGCTCATAAAATAATAGAAAGCAAATATGGTTATATTAATTATTTAATAAGCATGGCTGGAATTAACATGAAAAGTGAAATAGATGGAATTAAAGGAATAACATTTAATGATATAGATAAGTCTATAAGCTTAAATTTAACAGCACATATATACCTTATAAAAATAATGTTAGACCTAATAGAAAAGTCTAACGATATTTGTAGAAGATCTATTTTAATGATATCTTCTATAAATGCAATAACTAGATATGGTTTGCCAGCATATAGTGCTGCAAAGTCTGGAATATATGGTTTTATGAAATCTGTTTTAAATGAACTAGGAACTTCTAATATAAGGGTAAACACAATTTCATTAGGAACTGTGCCACATATGGAACAAGAAATAGAAGGTGATGAATATTTTGAAAATTATAGGAATCATTTGCCTATTAAAAGTTTTGTTAGGCCAACAGATGTTTATGATGCAATTTATTCTTTATTAGAAATAGCTAAAGGTGTTAATGGACAAAACCTAGTTCTAGATATGGGACAAAGTTTAAGATAAAGGAGATTAATTATGGCAAATATTTCTGTTATTATACCAGTATATAATGCACAAAATACCATAGAAAAAACAATAAACTCTGTATTAAAGAGTAAAGAAGATATAGAACTTATTCTTGTAATAGATGGATTAACTGATAATTCGCTAAATATATGCGAAGAAATGAAGAAAAAAGATAACAGAATAAAAATAATCATTCAAGAAAATAAAGGAGCATTATGTGCTAGAATAAATGGAATTAAGAGTGCAACTGGAAAGTATATAATGTTTCTAGATGCAGATGATGAATATATAGATGGTGTTTTTAGCAAAATGAATGAGATTATAAATAAATATTCACCAGACTTAATTAAATTTAGATATAAAAAAGAGAATTATGAACAATATAAATATTTTAGTGAAAACGAAATATTTATTAATAAAAAAGACTTTAGCGAAAAAGTATATCCTATGTTTTTTGGAGGATATCAATTAAATGCTATATGGAATAGCTGTGTAAAGAAATCTTGCTTAGATAGTATAAGTGCCCCAGACCAAAGACTAAGATATGCTGAAGATTTAATGATGAACTTAAACATATTTACAAATATAAATTCAGTAGTATTTATAAATGATATTTACTATTTTTATAACACAAATTCTAGTAGTATTACACAATCTAGAAAAAGTAGTAAAAAGTGGCTAGAAATATTGCAAAATGCTGTAGATGTATATTCTTCATTATTTTTGTATCTTAACATTTGGAATATGTATACAGCTACAAATGTTAAACTTGTACAAGAACGACTAGAAAAAGAAGTCAATATAATTATAAATATATTAAAAACAATGAATTAAAATTTCATTGTTTTTTATTTGCTCTTGCATAAAAACAAATGTTCTGATATAATCTTTAAAGGCGAACAAACATTCTATTACGTAAGGAGGAAAAATATGAAATCAAAAAGGGGAATAATTATAATAATTTTTATAGTAATAACTGTATTTGCAAAGACAAGCTACTCTAAACAAGAAGTTAATTACAAAGTTACAAGTATAGGCTTTGGTGAAACACTATGGTCAATAGCAAAAAAAGAACAAGAAACAAATAAATATTACGAGGGAAAAGATATAAGATTTGTAATAAACGATATAAAGTACAACAATAATTTAAAAGATTCTAATTTGTATGAGGGAATGGAATTAAAAATACCTTCTATGTAGTATAATTTTATATAAGAATTAATCAATTTACTTGAAAATATAAAGTATGAATTATATAATTTTATAAAATAATAAAATTATAAATCTTTAGCAATCAATAAGTAAAAATAATATTTAAGGAGTTAAGTATTGTAATAAATGAAAAAATATTCAAATCCATCATTAATAAAATTTATAGTAAACAAAATTAAACACTTGAAACCCAAAGTAATAGCGTTATTACTATTAATAATTATTATATTTTCAGTTATAATAGGCATTATAGTAGTAAATAATTCAAAACAAAAATGGGTTACTTACACAGGAGATAATCTAAATGAAAATAGATATCCTGGTTATAAAGAAGCTATAGATAAATTAAAAAAAGAACATCCAAACTGGGAGTTTACGCTTTTCTATACAAAATTAGATTGGAAAGATGTAATAAAAAGTGAAAGTCACTCTAATAAAAATATGCCTTTAAATTTAATACCAAAATCAGATAAATATAGTAAAGATTGGGAATGTAAAAAAGACAAAGGGAAAACATATGATAATGGAAATTGGTTATGTGCTTCAAGTAAAGCAATAGAATATAAAATGGACCCAAGAGTTTTGTTAAATGAAAATGATATATTTCAATTAAAAGACTTACAATATACAGAAGATTCTGCAACCGAGGAAGGAATAATGAAAAAAACGAAAAATACTTTTTTAGAAGGTAGTAGTATTGCAGAAGCAATTTTAACATCTGGGAAAGATAATAATATAGACCCATATTTTATTGTTTCTAGGCTAATACAAGAACAAGGTAAAAAAGGGACTAAATTGTCTAGAGGATATAAATATAAAGATAAAATAGTATATAATCCATTTAATATAGCCGCTTCAGGAAATTCGCAGTCAACAATTATAAATAATGCAGCAGAATATGCATATTCGCACGAATGGTTTTCGCTAGAAAAAGCTTTATCAGAAGGGGTAAATTTTATTAATACAAAATATATTAATGAAAAGCAAAACACATTATATTTGCAAAAATTCGATATAATAAAAGAAAATACATTATATAATAATCAATATATGCAAAATTTATTAGCCCCAACATCTGAAAGCCAAATTTTAATAGAACAATATGAAAACTCTAATACATTAGATTCTAATTTTAATTTTATAATTCCATTATACGAAAATATGCCAAATAAACTAACAAAAGAACCAAAAGGAGAATAATTATGAGTTCAATAATTAGTCATATTTATATATCTAATATACTAAAAGAAAAATATAATTTAAATAATGAATTTTTATATGGAGCTATGCTACCAGATGTATTAACTGTAGCAGTTAATTTTAAGACAAAGAATACAACACATTATTTGCAACATGGTACATTAAATGGAAATGAAGGGGATTATCCAGATATAGAAAAATTTATAAATGAAAATAAGTTATCTTTACCAAAAAACTTAATGCTACAAGGATATTTAGCTCATTTAATAGAAGACATGATATGGTATAGTATTTCTATTCCTAATATGGCAATAAAAAGAGATGATCAAACTGTATTATATACTAAAGATAACTCTATTCACTCAGAAGAAGAATTTTCGAAAGATATATATTCGGATTATCCCATTATAGATAGATATCTTTTAAAAAATTCTAACATTAATATTAACGAATTACAAAATGAATTTTTAGAGATATCGGATGATGAAGGACTAAAGAAAGCAATTAAAGAAAATTTTAAACTGTTTGATTTAAGAAATAATAAATTAAATTTAGTTACAGAAGATATTTTAAAATATTATATAGAAACTTCTTTAGAAAAAGTTAGTTTGGTTTTAGACAAAATATATAAATAAAACGGAAAAGGAGAATAAAGATGTGTACATGTATAAACTTTAAAACGAAAGATAATTATTTTGGCAGGAATTTAGACTTAGAGTATAGGTTTAATGAAAAAGTAGTTATAACACCAAGAAACTATAAATTTAATTTAAAAAATGGTACTTCTATAACTTCAAAATATTCTATGATAGGAATGGCAACAGTAGTTAGTAATTATCCATTGTATGCAGAAGCAACAAATGAAAAAGGACTATCTATGGCAGGATTATATTTTCCTAAAAATGCTTGTTTTTTTAAAGAGGAAGATAATAAATTAAATTTAAGCCCATATGAACTTATACCATATTTTTTAGGTTTATATTCTTCTATATCAGAAATTAAAAAAGACATTGCAAATCTAAATATTACAAAGACTCCTTTCTCAAAGGAAATGCCAGTATCGGACTTACATTGGATGATAAGTGATGAAAGTGAATGTATTGTTATCGAACAAATGGAAGATGGATTAAAAGTGTACAATAATCCAATAGGTGTACTTACTAATAATCCACCTTTTGAGTACCATTTAAATAATATTAATAATTATAGTAATTTAAGCCCTTATAATAGTGAAAATACATTTTCTAATAAAATTAATTTAAATCAATACGGACAGGGGATGGGTGCAATAGGTTTGCCGGGCGATAACTCACCTGCTTCAAGATTTATAAGAGCTTCTTTCAATAAACTAAATTCTAAATGCGAAGATGATGAAAAAAGTTCTGTAACACAATTTTTTCATATATTAGATTCTGTAAGTATGGTGCAAGGTACGACCATAACTAAAGAAAATAAAAACGATATTACAACATATTCATGTTGTATAAATACATCTAAGGGTATATATTATTATAAAACATATACTAACAATCAAATAATTGCAATAAAGATGTCTGAAAAAGAAAAAAATAATAAGTATTTATCAATTTTTGATTTAATAGAAGAACAGCAAATAAAATACATTAATTAAAACATGGAGGAAAACAAGTGAAAAAGAAAAATAAAATAATAATCGTAATAATATCTATTATATTTATTACGATTACAGGATGTACTATATATGAAATTACTACAAGAAATAACAAGTATTATATAAACGAAAAAAAGCTAGAGATTCCTATTTTTGTATATCATAATATTGTAGATGACGAATCGCAAGTGTATTATGATTATATGCAAACTACTAAGGAGATATTTGAAGACCAGATTAAAGGCTTAAAAAGTATGGGATATCATTTTATAACTTATGAAGATTTAAAAGCATATAAAGAAGGAAAAAAGGAATTGTATAAACGATCATGTATATTAACTTTTGATGATGGCTATGAAGAAGTTTATAAAAATGCTTATCCAATAGCAACTAAATATAATATTCCATTTACAATGTTTATTATAACAAATAATGTTGGACTACCTGGTACAATTACTTGGAATGAAGCGAAAGAAATGAAAGAAAGTGGTTTGGTAACAATTGCTTCACATAGTGAAGACCACGCAAATTTTAATAAACTAACAGTTATGGATGCAGTAAATAATGTAAATAATTCTTATGATAAGATAGAAAAGAATTTATCTACTGAGAATACTAAAGTTTTTACCTATCCATATGGATTATATACAGAAGAAGAAATAAATGAATTAGCTAATTTAGGGTACATTCAAAATTTAACAGATAATAGAATTAATACAAGTGAAAATTTAGATTTATCTAGATTACATAGGTGCTATCCTTTAAGTGATTCTACCTACAAAATTCTTCTTAAAATAATGTATAGAAATTTAAGATATAATTAATTGTCCAAATATTTAAACACATAAAAGGACAAAAAAAATGAAGTAGATAACATAGAAAAAATAGAATTTGACTATGATACATTTAATAAAGAAATTATGAAAGCAATGGGAATATCTGCTTAATCAAAAGATAAATTATTTAAAGATTTAAAGGGATATGAAGTATCTGTCTAATGTTTACATAAAAGTATAAATATGGTATAATGGTTTTATGTAACCTATAAATATGATATATTTATGAATATTAACCAGCGTAGTGAAAAGATATATCTACAAAAGTTCTTACTCAAAATGTATCATCAAGTTGAAAAATCCTTGTATAATTATATAAGGTAGAAGGAGAAAATATGAAACGTTTTATTCAATTCATCACATTAGTTACTTGCATTATTACATTATCATCTTGTAACAGTATTAATACTAATGCAAGTGCAGTATCTTCTAATACTGACCGGCAAGAAAATTCTTTAAACGAAGAAGCTTTAGAACATTACGAAATGATGTTTAAAGATTCTTGGCTGTTTTCACCAGATTCAGAAGTAAAAATTGTTCCCATATCTTCTGATAAATTTGGAGTATCAGAAGAAAAAGCAGATGGTAAAACAGTAGTTTACAATCTTGGAGGTGATATTGCTAGATTTATAAGTCCAGCGATACTAGATAGTAAAGACAGATTTATTGATCATAATTTTACAAAAGTATTTAAATATCATTTCGAAATGCTTCCTGATGAAAATAAAATTATTGGAACATTAATTATAAATGATGAAATTATTAGAAACCAAGATGAGAATGGATTATCCTATTTAAAAGAGGTTCTACAAGAAAATGGAGTGGAGCAATCAGAATTTAAATATGATAAAGGGAAGCTTTTTTACAGTAACAAAGAAGTAACTGGAGATATCAAAGACATTATACTGGATACAATGTATGGATTTCCAGATATGCTTAGATGTTTTGAGGACATTGAAGTATGTGTATATGAAAATTCTATAAATATTGATTGTTTTTAATGTTTTAGGGTCAAAAGCATATGTAAAGCTTTTGACCCTTTCTCCATATATCTCTTGCATATTTTGTTATTAAGGTGATATACTAAATTAAATTGAACGATAGAACGATTTATTGAACGATTGAGCAATAATAAATTTATAAAATGAAAAAGCGCTAAAACTTTAATAAATAAAAAAAACTACTACATCAACAAGGATTTGCAGATTTTTGAAAAAATAATCTAAAGTTATATAAATTTTTTTATAAATTATAAGATTGCAATAATGCAAAAGAATAATATAAAATAATGAAGCTTTAGAATCAATTTTAAGAGATTTTAATAATAAAGTAATGTACGTTATTGTTACAACAAGAAGCTGAAATATGCCTAATAGTAAAGGACAGCAAGATTTTGCAGGTAGGACTCTCTAATTATAATTTGATATTTTACTCCTACTCCTTTTTGCACAAATTAGTATACTAATTTAAATTTAGTTTATAATATTATTGCGAGTTCCCATTTTTGAACAAAATTGATTTTTGGGAAGTGGTTAGCAAGAGAATTATATGATGCTAATTATGATAAAGAATTAATAAATGATAGATATAAAGCAAAAGATATTTCGTTATCTATATAATAATTTAAAACCATCTGATATAGAAAAGAAAGAAGAAATCATTAAAAAGCTATTTGCAAAAACAGGAAATCAAATTATAGTAGAACAAAACTTTGATAATAAAAATCATAAAATTATACATGTTTTTAAAATATGTATAATTTTTTTAATTTTTTATACATGTTCGTTGAAAATATATAAAAAATATGATATTTTATATATATGGAGGAAAAAATATGAAATTAGAAATGTTACCATATAAAAATATTAATTTAAAAACAAATAAAATTTTAGAACAATTAAATTTATCATCAAGAGCTTTAGCAGAATTAAAAGGATACGCTAATACAATACCTAATATGCATATTCTAATAAATGCTGTGACAATTAACGAAGCTAAAGATAGTAGTGCTATTGAAAATATTGTTACAACTCATGATGACATTTATAAAGTGCTAACAGAAAGTGGTTATAAAGAAGAAAATGCCAAAGAAGTTGTAGACTATAGAAATGCTATTTGGCTTGGATATGAACAAATAAAAAAAGATGAATTTATCAATACAAATACTATTGTTAAAATTCAAGGAACTATTGAACATAACAATGCAGGAATTAGAAAGTTACCAGGTACAGAATTAAAGAATTCCATTACTGGAGAAACAATATACACACCTCCTCAAAATGAAAAAGAAATAAGAGAATATCTAAAAAATTTAGAGGATTTTATTAATAATAATGAAGATGGAATAGATCCATTAATAAAAGTTTGTCTAATACATTATCAATTTGAGAGTATTCACCCTTTTTATGATGGAAATGGAAGAACTGGAAGAATACTTAATATTCTTTATCTTGTATTAAATAACTTAATAGATAGTCCAATTCTATACTTAAGTAAATATATAAATAAAACAAAACAAGAATATTATAAGTTATTTAATGAAGTTAGAAAAAATAATAATTTCGAGGATTGGATTTTATATATTTTAAAAGGTATCGAAATTACATCTAAAGAAACAATAGAGTTAATTGAAAAAATTCAAACTGAAATGAAAAATTACAAAGAAGAGTTTAGAAGTAAACTACCTAAAATTTACTCAAAAGAACTATTAGAAAGTTTATTCTATGAAGTTTATACAAAAATATCATATATAGAAAAAACATGTGACGTTACAAGAATTACAGCAACTTCCTATTTAAATCAATTAGAAGAAATTGGACTTTTGGAATCTGAAAAAGTAGGCAGAGAAAAATTATATAAAAATGTTAGATTGATAAAATTATTATCTGAGAATTAATATAAAATTTTTAATAACATTTTCATATCTAGAATGGTATAGAACTTATTAGTTATGGTTCTCTGTATGGAAATATAACTATAGATGAATTTTTTTATAATATATAATAATAAATTAATCGTTCATGATAAAGAGTAGAGGGAGGCGTTTATGTAATGATAAATTATGATTGCAGAAAACTAAAAGAAAATTAAAAAAAGAAAGGTTATCAAGTGTCAATTTTTGAAAACAAAGAAGATGCTACAAATTATATAGATAGTCAAATTGATAAAAAAACAATTGGATTTGGTGGTTCTATTACAATTCATCAGATGAATTTGTATGAAATACTTTCAAAACATAATAAAGTGTATTGGCATGATAAAAAGCCAAGCAATATGTCAGTTATGGAAACAAGAAAAGCATCTACTTATGCAGATGTTTATATCAGTTCTGTTAATGGAATATCTGAAGATGGAGAAATTGTGAATATCGATAATACAGGAAATCGAGTTGCAGCAATTTCATTTGGACCTTCTAAAGTTTATTTAATTGTTAGTATAAACAAAATCACTGAATCTCTGGAAAGTGCCATTTATCGTACTCGAAATATTGCAGCTCCACAAAATGCAAAAAAGATTGAATGTGAAAACTCCTTGTGCTGTTAAAGGTGATAAATGCTATGATTGTAAAAGTCCAGAGCGAATTTGTAGAAATATTTCGATATTATTAGAAAAACCAATTGGTTCAGATTATGAAGTGATTGTAATAAAAGAATATTTAGGATATTAGCAAATTACAATAAGTAAAGCAGGTAAAAAACTAATAGGGAGTAGGGGAATAGGTATTTTTAAAATCTCTTATCTTATTTGAAATTAGATAAATAATATATATTAAAAAATTAAAACAAAAATAAATTAAAATAAAAATATTAAAAGTAAAAAATAAAATTATAAAAAAGTAAAATTAGAAATTTTCAAAATTTTTATAATTAAAGTTTAAATAATTAAAACTTGAAAAATTTTGTGCAAAGTTAATTTCTAATTTGTTTTTTAAATGAAATAATTTTTATATTATAAACTAATAAAAATATTGTATAATCATTATATAAATTTAGATTACTAATAAATAATATAATTTCATATTATAGACACGTCAAAATCCATTTTAAAGCATTTTAACATTTTAGATAACAAATTATATGTTCTAAATTTAATGTATAAAATACAAAAGCTAGTATTTATATATAAAATAAGTATAAATGCTGATTTTTAGCTGTTTATTAAAAATGCTGAAAAATGGTCAAAAAAGCGACGCACGAGAATCGATTTTAAGGCATTTTTATTTTTTAGGCATATAGTTTGTTGTCTGTAAAATATAGCAAAATATTAAAATGTAAGGATTTGCAGATTTTTCAAAAAATAATCTATAGTTGTATAAATTTTTTATAAATTATAAGGTTGCAATAATGCAAAAAAATCCAACCAAGAATAATATAAAATAATGAAGCTTTAGAATCAGTTTTAAGAGGTTTTAATAATAAAGTTAATATACGTTGTTGTTACAATAATAAGCTAAAATATGACTAATAGCAAAGAACAGCAAGATTTTGCAGGTAGGACTCTATAACTATAATTTGATATTTTACTCCTATTTCTTATTGCACAAAAGTTTCATTTTGCGCAATGTTATATATTGCAAATTAACCTGTATTTTGCCTCTATCTCTTTCCCCTCTAGCATTAAAATGCTTTTAATAATATCTTTAGCCATTATATTTTTTATTTAAACATTATCAATTTTCCGTTTTTTATCTTTTGAATTTTTAGAGCTTCTGGAAACTAAACTTTCACTTTTCTCCCATTCTGAAACGCTTCGCTCTAAAATACAGAAATATTTCCCGTTTACACTTGATGGATATTTATTTTCATAAAAGTCATTATCCACATAAAATATCTTCCCTCTTTCCTCCTCGTAAGTAATAATATTGTTTAAAGCTATAGAGGCATCACGAAAAGTCGGATAAGATGAAAGTATATATGGTTTTCCTTGACCATTTCGAACATAAATACAAAATTCTTTTTTAGTCAATTTTTTTTCCATATCTAACCACTTCCATTTTCTTAACAAGAAACAATATATCTGGATAATAATAATTCACACGAAAATTGTCAAGAAAAGAAAAAAATAATATAAATAATAAAACAATACGAATAAAACAAAAAAAGGTCTTAAAATCGATTTTAAGACCAAATAATAAAATTTATATATTAATTCATTATAATAACAATAAAAAAAGCTTATATATCAAGGGTTTAAACGATATTGCATATAGCCACCCCCAAAATATAGTATATATTTTACCAAGTTTGGTTACTATTGTCGAGTAATAGTAACCAAAAATATTTTTTATTAATTTTTTGCTTGTACATCGAGTACAAACAAAAAAAGATAGATTAAAGGCTAGCGCCTTTTTTTGTATTTAAAACGTTATGACAATAATATTATAATTATTGCCAATGATTACAATATAGCATATTTTAAACTTTTTATTAAAAATATTATGAGATCATATGAAACTCATACAACCTCATAAAAGTGCAAAATTTAATACCTTTATTAAATTATTATAATTTTTATAATAATTATCAAAATTTGTCAATAGTTTTAAAGTTCTTTTTTGTTCCAGTAATATAAAAACTGGAACAAAAAAACAAACTAATTATCATACAAGTCGTTTAATTCTTCAGAAGAATAATTTCGTTCAGAAAAATCATTTTGAAAATTTTTTTTCTTTTTATTCTTTTTAGTATTTTGTATATTAGTATTTAGTAGGGTGCGATTTTCAATAGATAGATTTTCAAGGTATAGAAAACCTGTATCTTGTTTTTCGGAAGAAGGTTCTTCCAAAACCGTGTATTGATACTCAATTCGACCACTTTTTGTTTCATTTGGCATAAATTTCTTTATGTAAACATAATTAAACGCTTCAAGTTCTCTTAAAGCGCTACGAATAGCAGTTAAATTATCTTGACTAGCAGAGCATAATCCTTTCAAAGAAAAATCCCAGTCATCTGGTAAACTAAGCATATATGATAAAAGCCCCTTAGCCTTGAAAGATAGCCTTTTATCCTTCAAATGATAATTTGACATGACAGTATAATTTTTTGTTTTAGCAATTCTAAATATAGACATAGAAAAAAACCCCCATTCATAGACTAAAAATATTAAATAAAAATGGTTACTAAAAATAGCAGTATAACTTTGATTTTGTGCAATGTTACATATTGCAAATTTGCTATGTATTTATTAAATTCTTTATCCCCTCTATCTTATATTTACAATATTTTTTTACAATTTTCTTTTATATAATACCTTATCAATATCCTTCTTCTCATACTGTAAAAAATAAAATCGGGATTTAATCAATATCCCTAAATCCCGATTAATTATATTTGCATTAACTTTATTTTATATATCCCCATACTCCTAGTTCCATTTCTTAAATTTTCTTCATATTCTTCGTGTAAATGTCCATGTATATGTATTGGAATATGATTTCTATAAATATATTCAGTAATTCCCTTTAACCCATCATGTACATTATCATGTCGATCATATATATATGCTTTATCATGAGAAATTAATATATCTGCAGAACTCATATTCTGTACTAAATTTAAACATTCCTCCTGAGTCATCATTCCATAATCTCCATTTTTATATCTATTTGACCCCATTATTGCTGCTATTTTTATACCTTTACACTCTATAACCTGTCCATTTATATTCTTAATGTTATTTAATTCTAATGCATTTATAGAATCATGATTACCTACTATCCCATATATTTTTTTCAATGGAATTAATTCTTTAATTACTGTAAAATCATCACCACTAATATCACCTAATACTAGACACAAGTCATAATCTGTAGATTTTAAAGCTTTAAGATAATTAATATCATCTTCAGAATGTGCTAGACAATTATGCGTATCTGTAAAAAATAAAATTTTTAGTCCATAACTAGTATATTCTCTACATTTACCATATTTTTTTAAGAGTTTAATTTCAAATTTTTCTCCTACATTTTTTGATAATATATTATTTAACCACATATCTATACCCCTATTTGTTCTTTAAACTTATTAAAATATTAGCAATTGCTTCTAATGGTTCAATACCATAGATATAATCTGGTTTCCTTTCCCATATAATATCTCCTTTTTCATATTGAACTATACTCCATGCAGATCCATCGCGAGCATCTACTTCTTTATCATTTTGTTTAGCTATTTCAAGATAATTCAATATTTCTTCGAACATCTTCTTCTCAAGTTTTACAACATATTTTTTGTCTTTTTCATCATCATATGAATTAAATATTTCTACGGTTAAATCTTCATATATTTTCCAATTCGTACTTTTCCACATACCTTTACATCTCATTTGCAAAGATGTATTAGTAATTTCTAATTTTAATACGTTATTTTCCATTTATATCCTTCCTTTCTTTTTTTAATTATATCATTCATCATATTTTCTTGCAATAGAACGCTCAATCGCAGTAATATCAGTACTTTTAGGTGTCGACGCACGAGAATCAATTTTAAGGCGTTTTTATATTTTAGTCATATAATTTCATTGCTCAAAAATAAGAAATTTTAGTATTTTTAATATAATTATATATTTTAATTGAATTTACTTATAAAATATCATATAATATGAGAAGATTTTATATTTTAGGAGGAAAATATGGAAAAAGTTATTTTAAGAGATTTATATAAAAATTCAAAAAACTATGCAGATAAAAACGTATGTATAGAAGGTTGGGTTCGTACAATTAGAGATTCTAAAACTTTTGGTTTTATTGAGCTAAATGATGGTACATTCTTTAAAAATGTACAAATTGTATTTAATGATACATTATCTAATTTCGCTGATATTTGTAAACTTACTATAAGCTCTACAATAAAAGTAGAAGGTAAATTTATTTTAACAGAAAATGCAAAGCAACCCTTCGAAATACAAGCTACATCAATAGAAATAGAATGTTTGTCAGATTCTACTTATCCACTTCAAAAGAAAAGACATACATTTGAATATTTAAGGACTATTGCTCATTTACGTCCAAGAAGCAATACATTTAATGCAGTATTTAGAGTTAGAAGTGCACTAGCATACGCTATTCACAAATTCTTTCAAGAAAAAGGCTTTGTATATGTAAATACTCCTCTTATTACTGCAAGTGATGCTGAAGGTGCTGGTGAAATGTTTAATGTAAATTCATTTGATCTAAATAATATTCCTAAGGATGATAAAGGAAATGTAGATTTTGCACAAGACTTCTTTGGAAAACCTTCACACTTAACAGTTAGTGGGCAATTAAATGCTGAAACATTTGCAGAAGCTTTTTGTAATGTGTATACATTTGGTCCAACATTTCGTGCTGAAAATTCTAATACAGTTAAACATGCTGCAGAATTTTGGATGGTTGAACCAGAAATATGTTTTGCAGATTTAAAAGATGATATGGACTTAGCAGAAGAAATGATTAAATATATATTTAAATATGTTTTAGACAATTATCCAGAAGAAATGCAGTTCTTTAATAACTTTGTAGATAAGGGCTTATTAGACAGATTAAATAATGTTATTAATTCTGAATTTGCTAGAATTAGCTATACAGATGCAGTTGCAGAATTAGAAAAACATAATAATGAATTCGAATATAAAGTTAGCTGGGGTGTTGACCTACAAACAGAACATGAAAGATATTTATGCGAAAAAATATTTGGAAAACCTGTATTTGTAACAGATTACCCTAAAGAAATTAAAGCATTTTATATGAAGTTAAATGATGATGGAAAAACAGTTGCAGCAGCTGACTTATTAGCTCCAGGAATTGGCGAAATAATTGGTGGAAGCCAAAGAGAAGATGATTATAACAAACTTCTTGACAGAATAAAAGAATTAGATATGCCTATAGAAAATTATAGTTGGTATTTAGATTTAAGAAAATATGGAAGCTGTAAACATGCTGGTTTTGGCCTTGGTTTTGAAAGAGCAATTATGTATTTGACAGGTATGCAAAATATACGTGATGTTATTCCTTTCCCAAGAACTCCAAATAATTGCGAATTCTAATTAATACAAGCATTAACCTAATTTATAGTAGTTATGCTACTTAGTAATTTAAAGCTATATGTAAAAATCCCCTATTTTTATTATATAATAGGGAATTTTTTTGTGTTATAAGAACAATAAAACCGGGATTTTTGAATGTTCCTTTAAATCCCGGCTTTATTTACTATTTAAATCTTCTTAAATATAAATCTATTTTATCTAAAAATTCTATATTATTTTTTGTAGCAACCATTTGCGAAATAATGTTCTCTGTTACATCTGCTACTGGCAAATTATTTAATGCTTTACGCAATGCATATACTGTTTCCATTTCTTTAGGATTAAGCAATAAATCTTCTCTTCTTGTTCCAGATTTATTAATATCTATTGCAGGGAAAATACGTTTTTCAGATAATTTTCTATCTAGATGTACTTCCATATTACCTGTACCTTTAAATTCTTCGAATATTACTTCATCCATTCTACTTCCTGTTTCTATTAAAGCAGATGCAAGAATTGTTAAACTACCACCATTCTCTATATTTCTTGCTGCACCAAAGAATTTCTTTGGTTTGTGTAAGGCATTTGGGTCAAGACCTCCAGATAAAGTTCTTCCAGAAGAAGGAATAACTAAATTGTATGCTCTAGCAAGTCTTGTTATGCTGTCTAGTAATATAACAACATCTTTTCCTTGTTCTACAAGTCTTTTTGATCTTTCTATAACCATTTCTGCAACTTTAACATGATGCTCTGGTAATTCATCAAATGTAGAATAAATTACTTCACCGTTTATAGAACGTTTCATGTCTGTAACTTCTTCAGGTCTTTCATCTATTAATAAAACTATTAACTCTATTTCAGGATTGTTTTTAGTAATACTGTTTGCAAATTTCTTAATTAATGTTGTTTTTCCAACTTTAGGTGGTGCAACAATCATTCCTCTTTGTCCTTTACCAATCGGTGACATTAAATCTATCATTCTCATTGCATATTCGTTTGAGGTTGTTTCTAATTTTAATCTTTCTGTAGGATATATTGGTATTAATTCATCAAAACGTTTTCTCTTAGCTGCTTTTTCAGGGTGTTCGCCATTTACTTCACCTACAAATATTAATGATGGGAATTTTTCTCCTTCTTTAAATCTTGATATTCCTTTTACAATGTCCCCATTATCTAGTTTAAATCTTTTTATTTGTATAGGAGATAAATAAACATCTTTTGGTGTAGATAAATAGTTGTCTCCCCTTAAAAATCCATAACCATCTGGTAAAATATCTAATATTCCTTCTACTATTTCGTCTGTTTCGTTTGTTAATTTATAGTCAACTATTGGGTCACCATTTTTATCATACTTTCTTTCAACTATTTCTTTTTTTTCTGTTATATTTTCAGTATTAGTATTATTTATTAAAATTTGGCTTAATACAGTTATTAAATCTTCTTTTTTTAATTTTGAAATATTTTTTACATTGTTTTCTTTAGCTAGATTTTTTAGTTCCGCTAATGTTAAATCCTCTAAATTTGGCATAAATACCTCCTTAATAATATAAATTTTAATGTTGGGAATTGTATAAAGAAATTTATACTTAGACTTTAAACTTTTTATATTATATCATAAATAAAATAAAATGCAACCCTTTAAACCAAAAAAATGTTCTTTTTTTATATTACTCTTTTTTTATAATTATATATTCTTTCCAGAGCTCCCCATTATAAGAAAATGTAATTCGTACCTCATACATTTTCTAAAACGGTCC
>ERZ857969.2820-NODE-2820-length-18927-cov-3.437368_pt1 | contig 18927 bp, 16 predicted proteins | sample MGYA00519864_ERZ857969 | MGnify/ENA primary metagenome ERZ857969 (study PRJEB31778, sample SAMEA3449382) | human gut metagenome | biome: human gut; feature: human-associated habitat; material: faeces | place: United Kingdom | collected 2010/2012 ... | reverse complement strand
ATACTGGAAATATGAGAAAAATCAAGATTTTATTCATCTGCCACGGCAACATCTGTCGTTCCCCCATGGCAGAGTTCATCTTAAAAGACAAAGTCGAAAAGCGAGGTCTCACCTCACGTTTCGAGATCGCTTCCGCCGCCACCTCCACAGAAGAGATCTGGAACGGAAAAGGCAATCCGATCTACCCGCCGGCGCAGGCAGAATTGAGACGGCGTGGGATTGGCGGGACGGCATACACGGACTTTAGCGGCAAGCGCGCCAGACAGGTGACCGGGGAAGACTATGAGCATTATGACTATCTGCTCTGTGCAGATACCGCGAATATCCGCAATACGATCCGGATTACGGGAGCGGATACGGAGAGGAAGATTAAGCTGTTGTTAGATTACACGGACAGACCGGGTTGCTCGATCGCAGACCCTTGGTACAGCGGTAATTTTGAGGATACCTACCGGGATGTGGATGCCGGATGCGAGGGATTCCTTGCGTACTTAAAAGAAAAAGGCGCAATATAGAAAAGAGGCCGGCAATGCACGGTGTCGCACATATTTTACAAAATATTTCAAAAAATATCTTGAAAACCCCAGAACGATGTGGTATAAATGTTACAACATTAAATTGTTAAAGCATGAAAGGCTATGAAGGAGACTCTTATCTTCAGACATCGACAGGAATACAGCGTCACCGACTGAGAGCGCTGTTTGGGAGAGAAGATAACGGGAACACTCTGGAGCAGACTGGTTGAACAGGCGCTTATCCTGCGGGTAGAAGTAAGAGTGGGACGGCAGTGGTAAAGTAGGTCAGTACGTTGGTGCGCGTTAAGCACAAAGAGTGGAAGAATGATTTTTGTGAATCATTTTTCAAAGCGGGTGGTACCGCGGGAATACAAGCAGAAGTTGCAGAAGAAGATCCCGCCCCGGAAAGACAGTTTGTCTTTCCGGGGCTTTTTTGTTCTATTTAGGAAATATTGCATCAGGTTAAATGAGAAAGCAGTGCATCCTATAGAGCAGAAGCCCTGACAGACGGGATATGCATCTTACAAAAAGGCAGAGAGTGCTCTGCATACCGCATCAGGCAGTCAGCCAATGTCGGCGCAAGTGTGCGGCAAATGCACACATGATTCTTGAAAAAGCAGCCGATGCACGAAAGGAATCCCGTCCCGCACCTAGATCAATCCGGCAGCACCGGACGAAAAGGAGCGTACAATATGGAATATGTAACAGGAGTGAGCAAAAAAGAAACGGTGGAAATCAGTGAAATCCTTTCCGGGGATTTCGAGGGAAAACAGGTAAAAGTGAATGGCGCCGTCCACACCATCCGCGATATGGGCGAGGTTGCATTTGTGATCCTGCGCAAGAGAGAGGGATTACTGCAGTGCGTATTTGAAGAGGGAAAAACAAAGTTCGATTTAAAAGAACTGAAGGAAGCGTCGACCATCGAGGTGGAGGGAACCGTGCGGGCAGAGCACCGCGCGCCGAACGGATTTGAGGTACGTCTGGATACAATCCGCGTGTTGTCGGAACCGGCGGAACAGCTTCCGTTTGCGATTTCCAAGTGGAAACTGCCAACGACGTTGGAGACGAATCTGGATCACCGTGCGATTGCGTTGCGCAACGTCAGAGAGCGGGCGAAGTTCCGCATCCAGGAGGGCGTGGTCAGAGGATTCCGTGATTTTCTGTACAGCGAGGGGTTTACGGAGATTCATACACCGAAGATCGGAGCGAAAAGCGCCGAGGGCGGCGCGAATCTGTTCCGGCTGGAGTATTTTCACAGACCGGCAGTGCTGCAGCAGAGCCCGCAGTTTTACAAGCAGATGATGGTGGGCGTGTTCGACCGGGTATTTGAGACCGCGCCGGTGTTCCGTGCGGAAAAGCACAATACCAAGCGTCATTTGAACGAATATACCAGCCTTGACTTTGAGATGGGATACATCGACGGATTTGAGGACATCATGGCGATGGAAACCGGATTTTTACAATATACCATGAAGCTTTTGGAGCGGGATTACGCCAAGGAATTAAAGATGCTTGGCGTGACGCTTCCGAATGTGGAGCAGATCCCAGCGGTTCGCTTTGATGAGGCGAAACAGAAAGTGGCGGAGAAATATCACCGCCAGATCAGAAATCCTTACGATCTTGAGCCGGAAGAGGAAGCGCTGATCGGACAGTATTATAAGGAAGAATGTGGTGCGGATTTTGTATTTGTGACACATTACCCGTCGAAAAAACGTCCGTTTTACGCGATGGACGATCCCGCAGATCCGACATACACGCTGAGCTTTGACCTGTTGTATCATGGACTGGAGATCACGACAGGTGGTCAGAGAATCCACGATTATCAGATGTTGCTGGATAAGATCGAGAAGCGCGGCATGACGACCGAGGGCATGGAACAGTATCTGGCGGTATTCAAATACGGCATGCCACCGCACGGCGGACTGGGAATCGGACTTGAGCGCCTGACCATGAAGCTGGTCGGCGAGGACAATGTCCGCGAGACAACCCTGTTCCCAAGGGATTTAAGCCGCCTGGAACCGTAAACAGGATAAAAAAGAAGAGTGCGGCTTAATTCCCTTTTGGATTCTAAGTCGGTTGGAACCATAAAAAATACAAAGCAACAACGAGGCTTAAATCCCTTTTAGATTCTAAGCCGCCTGGAACTGTAGAAAAATACAAAGAGAACAAAACGGCTTAAAATAACAACAGAAAAGGAACTCACACATGAACATAGAACAACAGATTGCAGACTACAAGCCGTACAATGAGCAGGAAGCACACGATCAGGCAGTGATGCGGCAGCTTCTTGCCACACAGCCGGATTTATTTACAAGAGAGAATCAGGTGGCGCATATGACAGCGTCATCGTGGCTGTTGAACGCCACGCACGATAAGGTGCTGATGATCTATCACAACATTTATCACTCGTGGGCGTGGACGGGCGGTCATGCAGACGGAGACAGAGATCTTCTGGCGGTTGCGAAGCGCGAGGCGATGGAGGAGACCGGCGTGACAGAGATCCGGGCGATTTCGGAAGACATCTTTTCGCTTGAGATTCTGACGGTCGACGGGCATGAGAAGCGTGGAGCCTACGTGCCGTCGCATCTGCATCTGAATGTGTCGTATCTTCTGGAGACGGATGAAGAGGAAGTGCTTCGCATCAAGCCGGACGAGAACAGCGGTGTGCGGTGGTTTTCCCTGGAGGAGGCGCTCGCGGCGTGCAGTGAACCGTGGATGATTGAGAGAGTATACAAAAAGCTGAATGCAAAAGTGCGGGAGCGTTTCGGCGGGACGTACGGGATGCAGAGAGGAGAATGACAGTGAAAGATTTGGGAACAAAACGGCTTGAGACAGAGCGGCTGATTTTGAGACGTTTTACATTAGAAGATGCAGAAAAAATGTATGAGAACTGGGCGGGCGATCCTGAGGTCACAAAGTTTCTGACCTGGCCGACACACGAGAGCGCAGAGATCAGCAGACAGATATTAAAAGAGTGGGTAGCGGCCTATGACAATCCGGAGATATACCAGTGGTGTATCGAGGAAAAGGAGAGCGGAGAGCCGGTCGGCAGTATCGCTGTCGTGAGCCGCAATGAAAAGGCGCAGTCCTGCGAGATCGGTTATTGCATCAGCAGGAGCCGCTGGCACAAAGGCATTACCACGGAGGCACTTGCCGAGGTCATGCGCTATCTGTTTGAGGAGGTCGGCGTACTGCGGCTGGAGTCCAGACATGATCCGAAGAATCCGTATTCCGGAGAGGTCATGAAAAAATGCGGCATGCACTACGAGGGCACGAGAATCCGTGCAGACTGGAACAATACCGGTATCTGTGACTGCGCATTGTACGGCATGGTGACATACGTGGGTGCCGGGAATGTGGCACAGACGACAGATAGCGTGCAGTTGAATGGAACTGCAGGATGGGCAGCGGACGGTGCAGAGGCGAAAGGGGAGAAGCAGGGAGCGCAGACAGAGCGCACACCGAAGAACGTGATTTCCGATGAGACGATCGAGTACGTCGGAATCCTTGCGAAGCTGGAGCTTGACGACGAGGAAAAAGAGCGGGCGAAGAAAGATATGGGAGAGATGCTCGATTACATTGACAAACTCAATGAACTGGACACGGAGGGCGTGGAACCGATGTCACATGTATTCCCGGTGAATAATGTGTTTCGGGAGGACGTGGTGACAAACGGCGACGGAAGTGCGGACACACTTGCGAACGCTCCGGTGAAAAAAGACGGCGGCTTTAAGGTTCCGAAGACGATTTCATAAGGCAGGGCATGAGAGAGAGAGCGTGCATGCACATGAAAGAGGGAAAGTGAGGAAAACAGATGAGTTTGATGAGTTTGACTGCCGTGGAACTCGGCAGAAAGATAAAAGAAAAAGAAGTGACCGTCGAGGAGGCAGTGACGGCGGCTTTAGATGCGATTGAGAAGCGTGAGGCACAGGTGCACAGCTTTGTGACGGTCGATAGAGAGGGTGCATTAAAGCGTGCCAAGGAAGTGCAGGCGAAGATTGATGCGGGAGAACTGACCGGACCGCTTGCGGGTGTGCCGGTAGCGATCAAGGACAACATGTGTACGAAAGGGCTGCTTACGACTTGTTCTTCCAAAATTTTATACAATTTCGTCCCGACCTACACAGCGGAGGCGGTCCTTAATCTGGAAAAGGCAGGAGCGGTCATCCTCGGCAAGACGAACATGGATGAGTTTGCCATGGGAAGCACAACCGAGACCTCGGCGTACGGCGTGACAAAAAATCCGTGGAATACCGGGCATGTGCCGGGCGGTTCGTCGGGCGGTTCCTGCGCGGCGGTTGCAGCGGAAGAGTGCAGCTATGCGCTCGGTTCCGACACCGGCGGCTCGATCCGTCAGCCGAGCTCCTTCTGCGGCGTGACCGGCATCAAGCCGACTTACGGAACGGTATCCCGGTACGGACTGATTGCCTACGGCTCCTCCCTGGATCAGATCGGACCGATCGCCAAGGATGTGACCGACTGTGCGACAATCTTAGAGGCGATCGCATCACATGACGTCAAAGATTCCACATCGGTGCAGCGCGAGGATTATGATTTTACATCGGCGCTTGTAGACGATGTGCGGGGGATGAAGATTGGTATCCCGAGAGACTATTTCGGCGACGGACTGGACCCGGAGGTAAAGGTGGCGGTTCTTGGTGCGGCAAAGAAGCTGGAGGAGAAAGGCGCGATCGTGGAGGAGTTTGATTTAAGTCTGGTCGAGTATGCGATTCCGGCTTACTATGTTATCGCCTGCGCGGAGGCGAGCTCCAACCTGGCACGTTTTGACGGTGTCAAATACGGTTATCGCACAGAGCAGTATGACGGGCTTCACAATATGTACAAAAAGACCCGCTCCGAAGGATTCGGCGCGGAAGCGAAGCGACGTATCATGCTGGGATCTTTCGTGCTGAGCAGCGGTTACTATGATGCTTATTATCTGAAAGCCCTGCGCACAAAGGCTCTGATTAAGAAGGAATTTGACCAGGCATTTGAAAAATATGACGTGATCCTGGGACCGGCGGCACCGACGACGGCACCGAAGCTTGGCGAGTCCTTGAGCGATCCGCTGAAAATGTATCTGGGCGACATCTATACGATTTCCGTGAACCTTGCGGGACTTCCGGGAATTACGCTTCCCTGCGGAACGGATCAGAGCGGACTCCCGATCGGTTTACAGCTCATCGGCGATTGCTTTGCGGAGAAAAAAATCATCCGCGCAGCATACACTTACGAGCAGACCAGAAGCTACGAACACAGTCCGTTGGCACGATGACAGTGGGAGGATGAGATAGATGAGCAAAACATACGAAACCGTAATCGGACTGGAAGTCCATGTAGAATTAGCGACAAAGACAAAAATTTTCTGCGGCTGCTCGACAGCCTTTGGCGGAGCGCCCAACAGCCACACCTGCCCGGTGTGCACCGGTATGCCGGGATCCCTTCCGGTATTGAACAAGCAGGTGGTGGAATATGCGATGGCAGTCGGACTTGCGACGAATTGCACGATCACCCAGTATTGCAAATTTGACCGCAAGAACTATTTTTACCCGGATAACCCGCAGAACTATCAGATTTCCCAGCTGTATCTGCCGATCTGCCGCAACGGCGGCGTGGAGATCGAGACGGCTGCCGGCAAAAAGACGATCGGCATCCACGAGATCCATATGGAGGAAGATGCGGGGAAACTGGTGCATGACGAGTGGGAGGACGTGTCCATCGTGGATTACAACCGTTCCGGCGTTCCACTGATCGAGATCGTGTCGGAACCGGATATGCGCTCCGCGGAGGAGGTCATTGCCTATCTGGAAAAATTGAGGCTGATCATCCAGTATCTTGGCGCATCGGACTGCAAATTAAACGAAGGTTCCATGCGTGCCGACGTCAACCTGTCCGTCAGGGAGGCGGGAGCCGCTGAGTTTGGAACACGTACCGAGATGAAGAACCTGAACTCTTTCAAGGCGATTGCGAGAGCCATCGAAGGCGAGCGCGCCCGCCAGATCGAACTGATCGAGGAGGGGAAAAAGGTCATCCAGGAGACCCGCCGCTGGGATGACAACAAGGAATCCTCCCACGCGATGCGATCCAAGGAGGACGCACAGGACTACCGTTATTTCCCGGAGCCGGATCTGGTTCCAGTGGTCATCAGCGACGAGTGGATTGAGCGCGTGAAGGCACGCCAGCCGGAGATGCGGGATGAGAAGCTGATCCGCTATCAGGATGAGTTCGGTCTGCCAAAATACGATGCGGAGATCCTGACCGGAGACAAATCATTTGCAGATCTGTTTGAGGCAGCGGCCGCGATCTGCGGAAAGCCGAAAAAAGTCTCCAACTGGATCATGACGGAGACAATCCGCCTGTTAAAAGAAAATGAGATGGATCCGGATCAGATCCGCTTTTCACCGGAACATCTTGCAAAGCTGGTGGATCTTGCGGATGCCGGTTTCGTCACCAACACCGTGGCAAAGGAAGTCTTCGAGAAAGTCTTTAAAGAGGACATTGATCCGGAAGCCTATGTGAAGGAAAAGGGGCTTTTGACAGTCAACGACGAGGGAGCACTCCGTGAGACGGTGGCGAAAGTCGTTGCGGAGAATCCACAGTCGGTGGAGGATTACCACAACGGAAAAGAAAAAGCGATCGGCTTTCTGGTCGGACAGACGATGAAAGCGATGAAGGGAAAAGCAAATCCTGCACTGGTGAACCAGATCTTAAAGGAATTGCTGTAAGCGGTCAGTGTCTTTTGTAGTGATAAGCAGTACTATTAGAAATAGATACCTGAAAGTTCCAGATAACCATACGGCAGCAAATTTTTTGAAGCAAAATTCAAGTATTTCTTCCATGCCGCGGCTGGTATTTCATTCCGTGTCTCTTCCACGTTTGGACTCTCCCGGAGGGTGTCCGACAAATCAGAGACAATGAGCGGACTTTCTAGCGGCGCTAATGCGCGCTCCCTCATAAACATTATAAAATCGCGCGGACTGAAACTCGGAGACTTCTGCTATTAAAAACATGGCAGAAATCTCCTCAGACATCAGTCCGCGCGATTAGGTTTTACTCGGAAGCGTGCAAAGCGCCGCACGAAAGCTCCTAAAATTGTCTCATGATTTGCGGACACCGTCCGAGGAGTGCTCCAAACTTGGAAAGACACGGATCATCATGAATGCCAGCCTTCGCTTGGTTAGAAATACCGGATTTTGCGGTCAAAATTTGCCGCCGTATGGTTATCTGGAACTTTCAGGTATCTGTTTCTAATAATACTGCTTATCCCTTAAAAAGGCACAGTCGGTTTATCTGCGGTTGGGATTCCGGTATTTTTCTTCGCAGTATTTGCAGCGGTAGACTTCCTTTTCTTCATCGGTCAGGAGGAAGATCTGGTCAAGCTCCTGCTCGATGGAAGTGATACAGCGCGGATTCCGGCAGGTGATGACATTCTTGACCTGCTTTGGAAGGTGCAGCTCCTTTTTCTCATAGATCTTGTCGTCCTTGATGACGTTGACTGTGATATTGTGATCGATGAAGCCGAGGATGTCGAGATCCAGCGCTTCGATCGGGCATTCCACCTTTAAGATATCCTTCTTGCCCATCTTGCTGCTCTTCGCATTTTTGATGATGGCAACCGTGCAGTCAAGCTCGTCGAGCTTCAGATCGTGGTAGATCTGCAGGCTCATGCCGGCTTTGATATGGTCTAATACAAAACCCTCGTGGATTCCACTGATATTTAACATGTATCTGTCCTTTCTGCCGATGTTAATCGACCTTGATGTCTAAGAGTGTTAAGATCAGCGCCATGCGGACATAGACGCCGTACTGTGCCTGCTTGAAGTAGGCGGCTCTCGGGTCGTCGTCGACCTCGACGGAGATCTCGTTGACTCTCGGAAGCGGGTGGAGCACCAGCATATCCTCCTTGGCGAGCTCCATCTTCGCTTTGGTCAGAATGTAGAAGTTTTTTAAACGGACGTAGTCTTCCTCGTTGAAGAAACGCTCCTTCTGTACACGGGTCATGTATAAAACATCCAGATCCGGCATGGCATCCTCCAGACGCTCCACCTCGGTGAACGGGATGTTGTTCGCCGCAAGCACGTCCTCGCGGATGTAGCTCGGGATTCTAAGCTCTTCCGGGGAGATCAGCACGAAGCGGATGCCCGGGTAGCGGATTAGTGCAGAGATCAGAGAATGTACGGTGCGTCCGAATTTTAAGTCGCCGCAGAGTCCGATCGTGAGATTGCCAAGGCGTCCTTTTAAAGAACGGATGGTTAACAGATCGGTAAGAGTCTGGGTGGGATGCTGATGACCGCCGTCGCCGGCATTGATAACGGGAATTCGGGATTTCTGGGAGGCAACAAGAGGTGCACCTTCCTTTGGATGACGCATAGCACAGATATCTGCATAGCAGGAAATAATACGAATGGTATCGGAAACACTTTCACCTTTGGATGCCGAACTGGAATCGGCACTGGCGAAACCTAAAACAGAACCGCCGAGATTTAACATGGCAGCTTCAAAACTTAATCTGGTACGGGTGCTTGGCTCATAAAAACAGGTCGCCAGCTTTTTCCCTTCGCATGCATGGGCATACTTCTGTGGGTACTTCTCGATATCGTTGGCAAGATCCAAAAGCTTGTCCAACTCATCGACGGAGAAGTCCAATGGGCTCATTAAATGACGCATAAAATCCTCCTTGTATTGACCGGAAACAGCAGAGTGAATCTGTCTGTCTCCAGGCATTTTTTCTATCATATAATAATCACTCTGCGAATTCAAGGGGAAAAATATTTACGCACGAATCACAAAATGGCGGACTTTTTGTGTGATATTTCAAAAGATGGAAGCCGTTTTCTGATATTTGGTTGCGCGAAAAAGAAAAATGAAGTAAACTACAGGTACGCAGAAAAGAATGCAAAAAGTTTCGCCTGGGGCGGAACATACAAGGAAAGGAAGAACAGACATGGCAGAAGAGACAAATTTTAGTCAGGGAGAAGCGGAGGAGGTAAAGTATCAGGAGCGCAAACGGTTACTTTTCTTCGGACTTCCATGGACATTTACAAAATATACGATCAGTCAGGATATGATTACCGTCGATGAGGGATTGATCAAGGTGGAAGAGAATGACTGCTACATGTACAAAGTGCAGGATGTCAAGCTGACAGCCACACTGCCGGAGCGGATTTTCGGGCTGGGAACGATCATCTGCTACACCGGAGACGTGACAGACAAGGAACTTCGCCTGAGTCATATCAAGCATGCAAAGGAGATTAAGAATTATCTTCTGAAGGCATCCGAGGCGGCGCGCATCAAGAGACGCACATTAAACATGCAGGACATCGGTGCAGGCATTGCAGATGATGTGGATCTGTAGGAAAAGCCGCTGCTTTTACAGGGCGCAGGAGTGCGTGCCGGGAAAGGGCGCCATGCGCGGTCTGGCTATGTGAGCCGGTTTGCGTGCACGAGAATGCGCTCAAAGAGCAGACCCGCGCCAAGCCAAAACGGGGCATAATCCAGCCGGATCAGCCCGTTGACATTTGCCCTGGCGCTGCTGTAGTCCCAGGGGCAGAAGTGATGCCGCCTTAAGAGAGAACCGCTTAAGTACTCGAATGAAAAAATACCCACTGTATAGATGCTGCCGCGCAGAAGTGCCGGCAGCTTTTTGATTTTTGCATAGACCGGACCGATACAGGCAGCCATACCGTAGATGGGGAACATCCACAGGGAGGTCTGACCGATCAGACGGCCGTCGTGTCTTGCGAGGGAGCCTGCGGAGGTGAACAGAATTTCCATGCACCAGCCGGTCAGTCCGCAGATGAGAAAATTACGTCCGCGCATATGAGAGATTCCTCCGGTTTTCGTTTGTGTTTCAGTATTTCCGGTTCCTGACAAAATATGTACATTTTCTGAAATTAAAATGAAATAAATCGGGATAACTTGTAAAACCTTAAGATCTGGCATATAATAAAAAAAGTGAATTCGGCAGAGGATGACATGCGGCTGAATCAATTATTGAAACATCTTACATATGAACATGTGCAGGGAAGCCAGAGCCGTGAGATAACAGACATCTGTTACCATTCCGGGAATGTCAGGGAAGGCTCCCTATTTGTTTGCCTAAAAGGGCTGCATAACGACGGGCATGACTATCTGCAGGGAGCGCTGGAGGCCGGGGCGGCAGCAGTTGTGGTTGCGGCGGAGAATGTGGTTCCGCTGGACAATGATGCGCTTTTGTACACGGAACAGTTTGGTGTGCGGATCGCGGAGATCATAGACCGGTGGCAGGTCTCCGTTGTGATTGCGGCGGATACCAGACACGCGCTCGCAGAGCTTGCGGCAGCTTTTTTTGATTATCCGGCGGCAAAGCTTCGTATGGTTGGAATCACGGGAACGAAAGGGAAGACAACGACGGCATATCTGCTTTCTGCGATTCTTCGTGAGAGCGGACACAAGACCGGAATGATCGGAACGATCGCGATCGATACCGGAGATGGCGTGCTTCCGGCAGTACATACGACGCCGGAAGCCTACGAGATACAGAAGTATCTTGCACAGATGGTGGACAACGGCTGTGATACCTGCGTGATGGAGGTCTCCTCCCAGGGGTTGAAGATGCAGCGGGTGGAGGGGATATTTTTTGACATCGGCATGTTCTTAAACATCGAGCCGGATCACATCGGGGAGGGCGAACATGCGTCGTTTGCGGAATATCTGTTCTGCAAGAGCCGCCTGATGCGCCAGTGCCGGATCGGGATTGTCAATCGGGATGATCCGCACACGGAGCGTATACTGCAGGGACATACCTGCAGCGTGGAGACGTTTTCCCTGTGGCATCCGGCGGATGTGACGGCGGAGAATATCCGCTTTTTCATGCAGTCGGGAGAACTTTTGGGAAGCTTTCTGGTGCGTGTGGAGACGGCGGTGTATCCGGTGAGAATGCAGCTCCCCGGAATGTTTAACGTCTACAATGCGCTGGCGGCCATAGGGGCGGCAGGACATCTGGGAGCCACGGAGAGCGACGTCGGTCTTGCGCTCCGCAGTGCAAAAGTCCCCGGAAGATGCGAGAACGTGAGGCAGTCCGAAAATTATGCCATTCTGATTGACTATGCACACAATGAGATGAGCTTAAAAAATCTTCTGGAAATGCTGCGCGGTTTTAAGCCGCGGCGTCTTATCGTACTGTTCGGGTGCGGCGGCAACCGGTCGAAGCTCAGGCGGTCGAAGATGGGAGAGACGGCGGGACATCTGGCGGATTTTACGATACTGACTTCCGACAACCCGCGCTGGGAAGACCCGGAGACGATTTTAGACGACATTGAGGACGGGATCCGGGGAACCGGCGGACAGTATGTGCGCATTGCGGACCGGAGGGAAGCCGTGCGGTATGCCATGGCGCACGCCATGGAGAATGACATGCTTGTGCTTGCGGGAAAAGGGCACGAGGCATATCAGGAGATTCGTGGCGTGCGCTATCCGCTCAGTGAATACGGGCTGGTGGAGGACGCGAGACGAAGCCCTGGCATGGGACAGAATACAGACAGAAGCGAGGTGGACAGATGGCGGAATATGCGAAGGTGATTGTGGATATTTCACAGGAAAAACTGGATAAGACATTTGAGTACCGCATTCCGCCGTATCTCACACAGCGGATCGCAGTCGGAATGCAGGTCTATATTCCGTTCGGCAGCCGCAGGATCACCGGTTATGTGGTCGAGCTTTCCGATGAGGCGGAGTATGACGAGGATAAGCTGAAAAATATTGCGGGGATCGTGACGGACAGTGTGCCGATCGAGTCCCATCTGATCGCACTCGCGGGCTGGATGCGGGAGCATTACGGCGGCACGATGAACCAGGCGCTAAAGATGGTTCTCCCGATCAAGGAAAAGAAAAAAGCCGTGGAGCATAAAAGAGTGCGGCTGGCGCTTCATCCGGTGGAGGCGAAGAACCAGCTGGGAGCGTACGAGAGACGCCACAGCACCGCCCGCGCCAAGCTGCTTCGTGCGCTGCTGGAAGAGGAGGAGCTGGACTGGGATCTTGTCACACACAAGCTTGGGGTGTCGGGAAGTGTGATCCGGGCGATGGAGGAATCCGGCGTCGTCAAAGTAATTCGGGAAACGCAGTACCGCAATCCGGTGTCCCACCTGACCAGCAGAGGATATGGGCTCACTTTAAACGATGAGCAGCAGGAAGCGGTGGATGCGGTCTGGTCGGATTACGAGAAGGGAATCCGGTCGACCTATCTGATAAAGGGTGTGACGGGCAGCGGCAAGACCGAAGTCTATATGGAACTGATCGCGAAGATGCAGAAGGCGGGGCGGCAGGCCATCGTCCTGATTCCGGAGATCGCGCTGACATATCAGACGGTGCTGCGGTTCTATAACCGGTTTGGCGACCGGGTATCCATACTGAATTCCAGAATGTCACCGGGGGAGCGCTACGATCAGTTCCTTAGGGCAAAAAACGGGGAGATCGACGTGATGATCGGTCCGAGGTCAGCACTGTTTACACCGTTTGCCAATCTGGGGCTTATCATCATTGACGAGGAGCATGAGACTTCCTATAAGAGTGAGACGGTTCCACGCTATCATGCCAGGGAGACCGCCATTGCGCGGGCAGCCATGCTGGACGCGAGCGTTGTGCTGGGATCGGCAACGCCGTCGGTGGACAGCTATTACCGGGCGAAGCGCGGAGAATACCGGCTGCTTACGCTCACAAAGCGCGTGAAGGAAAGACCGCTTCCGGCATGCGGGGTGGTGGATCTGCGGCAGGAATTAAGAGAGGGCAACCGCTCCATCCTAAGCCGCAGGTTAGACGGGCTGATGGAGCAGCGCCTGCGGGCGGGAGAACAGACCATGCTCTTTATCAACCGCAGGGGCGTGGCGGGCTTTGTCTCTTGCAGAGCCTGCGGACATGTGATAAAATGTCCGCATTGCGATGTATCGCTGAGCCAGCATGCGAACGGGCGGATGGTCTGCCATTACTGCGGGTATACGGAGCCGGTGCCGGTACAATGCCCGGCGTGCGGATCGAAGTACATCAGCGGGTTTAAGGCGGGAACCGAGAAGATCGAGATGGTTGTCAGAAAACGATTTCCGGAAGCGCGTGTGCTGCGCATGGATATGGATACCACGCGGGGCAAGGAAGACTACGAGCAGATTTTATCGGCATTTGCCAATCACGAGGCGGATATCCTGATCGGTACGCAGATGATCGTAAAGGGGCATGATTTCCCGGATGTGACGCTGGTTGGCGTTCTTGCAGCAGATCTCTCGCTGCATGTCGGGGACTACCGCGCGGCGGAGCGGACGTTCCAGCTCCTGACACAGGCGGCAGGAAGAGCCGGCCGCGGGAATAAGCCGGGCGAGGTCGTCATCCAGACGTATGACCCGGAGCATTACAGTATAGAGACGGCGAAGGCGCAGGACTACGATGCGTTTTACGAGCAGGAGATTGCGTACCGCAAGATCATGCTTTACCCGCCGGTCTGGAACATGCTTGTGATCTTGTGCGCCTCTAAGAGCGAGGAGGCGGCGGATGCCATGGCGGCAGAGCTTGCGGCGGCAGCGGATGCGTATACAGGGAAGAATACGAAAGAGAAGGTCTATCTCGTGGGACCCGTCGACGCGGCGATCGCAAAAGTGAATGATATTTATAAAAAAATAATTTATCTCAAGGCAGAAAATTATGACACGCTGGTAAAGATAAAAAATAGGACAGAAGTGTATGCCAGAGAAAGCCGGTACTATAAGAATGTGACCGTGATGTTTGATTTCAATCCGGTGAACGGCTTTTAGGCAGAATGGAGGAAAGATGGCACTTAGGACAATCAGAATACAGGGAGATCCTGTATTGACCAAAAAATGCAGAGAGATTACAGAGATTACACCGAAGATCAGAGAACTGGCAGAGGATATGCTTGATACGATGTACGAGGCGAACGGCGTGGGACTTGCAGGTCCGCAGGTCGGCGTGTTAAAGCGCATCGTCGTCATCGACATCGGCGAAGGACCGGTTGTGATGATCAACCCGGTGATCTTAGAGACTTCCGGCGAGCAGACCGGCGACGAGGGCTGTCTGAGCCTTCCGGGCAAGGCAGGCACCGTGACCAGACCGAACTACGTGAAAGCGCGGGCGTTTGATCTGGATATGGAAGAGTATGAGATTGAGGGGACAGAGCTGATGGCGCGTGCCATCTGTCATGAGCTGGATCATCTGGACGGACACATGTACACTGAGAAGGTGGAAGGTCCGCTTCACGAAGTCACCTATGAGAGTGATGAGGAAGAATAAAGCAGGGATGATCTGTGAAAATGGAGGTCAGTGATGAGAGTCATATTCATGGGAACACCGGATTTCGCGGTGGGAACGTTGGAAGAAATCATAAAAGCGGGACATGAGGTGGCGCTGGTTGTCTCCCAGCCGGATAAGGCAGTGGGAAGAAGCAAGGCGCTCCGCTATACACCGGTCAAGGCATGTGCGCTCGAGCACGGCATTGAAGTATATCAGCCGCAGAAAGTCAGAGACAGCGAGTGTATCGAGCGTCTGCGGACATATCATCCGGATATCATAATTGTGGAGGCTTTTGGGCAGATTATACCGAGAGCGATTCTGGATATGCCGCGCTACGGGTGTGTGAATGTGCACGCGTCGCTGCTTCCGAAGTACCGCGGTGCCGCACCGATTCAGTGGGCGGTCATAAACGGCGACGCCGTCACCGGAGTGACGACGATGCGCATGGACGAGGGACTTGATACCGGAGATATGATCTTAAAGGAAGAAGTGAAGATCCGTGCGGATGAGACGGGCGGCAGTCTGTTCGACCGGCTGTCCGAGGTCGGCGCGAAGCTGTGCGTGCGCACGATGGAGGCGATCTATGCGGGAACGGCAACCTACACGCCGCAGGACAACTCCCAGGCAACGCATACCGCCAAGATTTACAAAGAAATGGGAAGCATTGACTGGAAACAGGGCGCAAAAGAGATTGAGTGCCTGATCCGCGGACTGGATCCGTGGCCGAGTGCCTATACCAGACTGGGCGATAAGATGTTAAAGATCTGGAAGGCGCAGGTCGTTTCTGAGGAGTCCGGGGCGGAGCCGGGCTGCATTGTGAAAGTGGAAAAAGATCATATTCTGGTGCAGACCGGAAAGGGAATGCTTGCCATCAGTGAACTTCAGCTTGAGGGCAAGAAGCGTATGCCGGTGGAGGCATTTCTGAACGGATATGAGATCGAAGAGGGCACATATTTTAAGAAAGGGTGATTACTATGCCATATTCATACTATTACTGGGGATTTGATCCGACGTATATACTCGTGCTCATCGGAGCAGTCATCTGTCTGGTTGCATCTGCGAGGGTGAAGTCGACATACAACAAGTATGCTTCCTACCGCAGCATGTCCGGCATGACCGGAGCACAGGCGGCGGAACGGATTCTGCACTCGGCAGGAATCTACGACGTGTCGGTGCAGCATGTATCGGGCAATCTGACCGATCACTACAATCCGTCGAACAAGACGCTGAATCTGTCGGATTCTGTGTATGGAAGCACGTCGGTGGCGGCTGTCGGTGTGGCGGCGCATGAGTGCGGACATGCCATTCAGCACCAGCAGGGATATGTGCCGCTCACGCTCCGCTCGGCGATCGTGCCGGTGGCAAATCTCGGTTCTACGCTGGCATGGCCGTTAATTTTAATCGGATTATTTTTTACCAGCAATACAGGGACATTTTTAATCGACCTTGGAATTCTTTGCTTTTCGTTCGCTGTTCTGTTTCAGCTTGTGACGCTTCCGGTGGAGTTCAATGCATCGCACCGCGCGCTGCGCATTTTAGGAGAGCAGGGAATCTTAAGCGACAGTGAGCTGCCTTATACGCGAAAAGTGTTGAAGGCGGCGGCACTTACTTACGTGGCGAGTGCGGCGGCATCGATTCTGCAGCTGCTTCGTCTGGTGTTATTATTTGGAGGAAGAAGACGTGACGACTGATTCCGTGAATACGCGGGAACTGATTCTTGAGATCCTTTTAGAAGTGACGGAGAGGGGACAGTACAGCCATCTGGTGATCCGTTCGGTGCTGGAGAAGTACCAGTATCTGGACAAAAGAGAGCGTGCCTTTTTAACGAGAGTGGCGGAGGGCACCATTCAGCGCCAGATCGAGCTGGACTATATTCTGGATCAGTTTTCAAAAGTAAAGGTCAGAAAAATGAAACCGGTGATCCGCGCCATTCTTAGGATGGGCGTATACCAGCTGAAATATATGGACAGTGTACCGGCATCCGCCGCCTGCAACGAGGCGGTAAAGCTTGCGAAGAAAAAGGGCTTCGGACAGCTGTCCGGTTTCGTGAACGGGGTGCTGCGCGGTGTTTCGCGCGGCCTGGATCAGCTTACATATCCAAAGGAGAGCGTTGATGCCATAAAAGCCTGGTCGGTGCGCTACTCGATGCCGGAATGGATCGTTGCACAGTGGATCGGCGACTACGGTAAGGAACGCACAAAAGAGATTCTTGCAGCTTCTCTTTTGGAAGCGCCGATCACCGTCCGTGCGAATCTGGAACGGATCACGCCGGAGGCGCTCGCAGAGCGTTTTAAGGAGGAGGGCGTTACTGCGGTTCCGCTGGATACGGAAAAATATCCCGGACTTTCGTATGCATATACGATCTTTGGGTTTGATCATTTAAACGGTCTTTCAAGCTTTAAGGAAGGACTGTTCTATGTGCAGGACATCAGCTCCATGATGGTGGCGGAAACGGTTGCTCCAAAGAAGGACAGCTATATCATTGATGTGTGTGCAGCACCTGGAGGAAAGAGCGTCCATCTGGCAGAAAAACTCGGGGGAACCGGTATGGTGGAAGCGAGGGATCTCACAGAGTATAAGACTGATCTTATAAGACAGAATATCGCAAGACATCAGCTTTCTAATATGCGGGCAGTACAGATGGATGCAACGGTTTTGGATGAGGCTTCCATCGGAAAAGCAGATGTGGTGATCGCCGACCTTCCGTGTTCCGGTCTTGGTGTCATGCGCAGGAAGACGGATATAAAATATAAGATGACATTACAGACAGAACAGGAACTCGTCTCCTTACAGAGAAATATGTTAGAAACTGTCTGTCAGTATGTAAAGGTGGGCGGAACATTGTTATATTCCACCTGTACAATGGATAAAATGGAAAATGAAGACAATGTCACATGGTTTTTAAAACAGCATCCGCAGTTTGAACTTGTGAAAATGCAGCAGATTTTTCCACAGAAAACATATGGAGACGGATTTTTTCTGGCAAAATTACAGAAAAAAGCGTGAGAGACTTCCGGAACTTCAGATGAATGAAGGAGAATTATGGATCAAAAGGAAAAGACAGATATCAGATCGCTGGATCTGAAAGAACTGACTGTGTTCATGGAGCAGCTTGGAGAGAAAGCGTTCCGTGCAAAGCAGATTTACCAGTGGCTTCATGGGAAGCAGGCAGCGTCTTTTGAGGAGATGACCAATATCCCAAAGGCGCTGATCGAAAAGTTGAAAGAGAACAGTTATCTGGTCAGCATAAAACAGGAAGCAGTACAGATCTCCAAAATCGACGGAACGAGGAAATACCTGTTTCTGTTAGCGGATGGAAATGTCATTGAGAGCGTTTTCATGCGATACAAACATGGTAATTCGGTCTGTATTTCTTCACAGGTGGGATGCCGCATGGGATGCAGATTCTGCGCATCTACATTGGATGGTCTTGTGAGAGGACTGACCCCATCTGAGATGTTAGACCAGATTTACAAGATTGGAAGAGACACCGGCGAGCGGGTTTCCAATGTGGTCGTGATGGGAACCGGGGAGCCAATGGATAATTTCGATAATCTGTTAAAGTTCATTGAACTTCTGACCGATGAAAATGGATTAAATATCAGCCAGAGAAATGTGACAGTATCCACCTGTGGAATTGTTCCGCGTATGCGGGAACTTGCAGACAAAAAACTGCAGATCACGCTTGCATTATCCCTGCATGCATCCACGCAGGAAAAGCGGCTGGAATTGATGCCGGTCGCAAATAAATATGAGATCCATGAAGTGATCGATGCCTGCAGATATTATTTTGAGCAGACAGGCAGAAGAATCACATTTGAGTACAGTTTAGTGGGCGGCGTGAATGACACGGACGAGGATGTAAGGAATCTGTGCAGGCTGATCAAAGGCATCAACTGTCATGTAAACCTCATCCCGGTAAATCCGATCAAGGAACGTGACTATGTGCAGCCGGATGTGAGGGTGACAACGGAATTTAAGAATAAACTGGAAAAGAATGGGATCAACGCAACCATCCGCAGGGAGATGGGAAGAGACATTGATGGTGCCTGTGGACAGCTGCGCAGGAGAAAAATGCATCAGGACTAGCAGGCTTGCCCTTTGAACGTTTCTGTGGTATTATGTTAGCTTGTAAAATATC
>ERZ857969.2758-NODE-2758-length-19320-cov-2.532987_pt1 | contig 19320 bp, 8 predicted proteins | sample MGYA00519864_ERZ857969 | MGnify/ENA primary metagenome ERZ857969 (study PRJEB31778, sample SAMEA3449382) | human gut metagenome | biome: human gut; feature: human-associated habitat; material: faeces | place: United Kingdom | collected 2010/2012 ... | reverse complement strand
GCAGAAGTTTACAAAAATATGCAGTCTTCAAGGCTTATGCTTTTATCGTCACTTGATTACAAGCCGAAAATGTTAAAACCGGCAGATTATCTGAGAATTGATGCGAGAAGCATAAGTTCTTATAATAACAGCTTTGAGTATCTTGCAGATGATATTAATAAATATAAAAGAACAGGGTACAGAGTTGTCCTTGTGTGCAATTCAAGAACGAGGGCGGCAAGAATTGTAGCAGATTTAGAGGAGCTGGGCACGCAGAGCTATTTCAGTGAGGATTATGACAAAGAAATAATGCCGGGAACTGTTATGGTTACGTATGGAAATATCCATCGTGGCTTTGAATATCCGCTTATTGGTTTTGTAATCATTACTGAAAATGATATATTTACGAGCCGTACAAGAAAGAAGCAGAAGAAGAAATACGAGGGCAGGTCAATTGCCGGATTTAACGAACTTAATGTCGGTGATTATGTTGTCCATGAAATGCACGGACTTGGTGTATACAAGGGAATTGAAAAGATTACTGTTGAGGGCGTTGAAAAAGATTATATCAAGATAGAGTACGCCGGGAACAGCAATCTGTATGTTCTTGCCACACAGCTTGACAGGCTTCAGAAATATGCTGCATCAGACACGGAAAAGAAGCCTAAGTTGAATAAACTTGGAAGTGTCGAGTGGAATAAGACCAAGGCAAAGGTTCACGGAGCTGTTGAGGAGATAGCAAAGGATCTTGTGGAACTTTATTCAATAAGACAGAACCAGAAGGGTTATGCATTTGGACCTGACACTGTATGGCAGAAAGAATTTGAAGAAATGTTCCCATATGAGGAGACTGATGACCAGCTTAATGCCATAGCTGATACTAAGGCGGATATGGAAAGCACACGAATCATGGACAGACTTATATGTGGCGATGTCGGATACGGAAAAACCGAAGTTGCCATACGTGCGGCATTTAAGGCTGTACAGGAAGGAAAACAGGTTGCTTACCTTGTGCCGACGACAATTCTTGCACAGCAGCATTTCAATACATTTGAGCAGAGAATGAAAAATTTTCCTCTTAAAGTTGCACAGCTTTCAAGTTTCAGAACCAACAAAGAAATAAAAGAAACGCTTGCTGATTTGAAGAAAGGTTTTGTCGATGTTGTTATAGGAACTCATCGTTTGCTTTCAAAAGATGTAGAATTCAAAGACCTCGGACTTCTCATAATAGACGAGGAGCAGCGTTTTGGTGTGGCACACAAGGAAAAAATCAAGAAACTGAAAAATAATATTGATGTTCTTACGCTCAGTGCAACGCCGATACCAAGAACGCTTCACATGAGCCTTGTCGGAATAAGGGATATGAGTGTGCTTGAAGAACCGCCTGTAGACAGAGTACCGATTCAGACATTCGTGACGGAACATAACGACGAGATGATTCGCGAAGCGATAAACAGAGAGCTTGCAAGAGGCGGGCAGGTGTATTATGTATACAATCGTGTCAGAAGCATAGATGAGGCGGCTGCACACATCCAGGAACTTGTTCCGCAGGCAAATGTGGCATTTGCCCATGGTCAGATGGAAAAGCGTGAACTTGAAAAGATTATGGTCGATTTTATCAATGGTGATATAGATGTGCTTATTTCGACAACTATCATTGAGACGGGCATGGATATTTCCAATGTAAACACGATGATTATAGAGGATGCCGATAAATTCGGGCTTTCGCAGCTTTATCAGCTACGCGGGCGTGTCGGTAGAAGCAACAGGACGGCATATGCATTTCTTTTATACAGAAGAGACAGGATGCTTACAGAGGTTGCCGAGAAACGGCTTTCTGCGATAAGAGAGTTTTCTGATTTTGGTTCAGGATTTAAGATTGCAATGAAAGACCTTGAAATCAGGGGAGCGGGAAATGTTCTCGGAAAGAGCCAGCATGGACACATGGCAGCAGTAGGTTATGATTTGTACTGTAAAATGTTAAATGAAGCCGTTAATGACTTAAAAGGAATTAAGAACGAATATAGTTTTGAAACGAATGTTGATTTGTCTGTGGATGCCTATATTCCTTCGACATATATCAAAAGTGAATATCAGAAGCTTGATATTTATAAACGTATTGCAGCTATTGAGAGCGAGGAAGAATTAAGCGACATGAAAGATGAACTTGTAGACAGATATGGTTCATTAAGCACACCGGCAGTTAATCTTTTAAATATTGCCCTTATTAAGTCAATGGCTCATAAAATCGGAATTATGGAAATGAAAGGAACTATTGAGGATGGACCGTCAGGTTGTTATAAGACAGTTATGAAAGTTTATCCTAAGGCAGAAATAAATACAGAGGCAATTCCGGATTTTATTGACAGCTTCGGAGGGGCAATGAAGCTTGTAAGCGGTTCACAGCCGCAGTTTATCTGGCGTGTGACAAAAAAGAAATACAATAATGCTGGAGAATATCTTACAGGTATTAAAGAAATGCTCAAACTTATGCAGAATAAACTTCAACTTTAATAAAAAAAGCTTATAAATGTTTTGACTTTTCAATTTAAAGTGGTATACTTATATCAATTTAACGCTTTAAAGTGAAAAACACAGACGTATCAATTAAATTAGGCGTCATGGTGAAATACGCATGGTAAAGCAAAAACATACGGAGGATTTTTTTATGCAACAGAAAGGTGAATTAATTTCGTTCAGACCAGACATCAAGGTTGTTGACTGCACAATAAGAGACGGAGGTCTTGTTAATAATTTTTATTTTGATGATGAATTTGTAAAAGATTTATATAAAACAAATGCTGCCGCAGGCGTTGATTATATGGAGTTCGGTTATAAGGCTTCAAAGGATTTGTTTGACGTGAATGAATTTGGCAAGTGGAAGTTCTGTGACGAGCAGGATATAAGAGATATTGTCGGTGATAATGATACTGACATGAAGATTTCGGTTATGGCGGATGTCGGAAGAACTGATTATAAAAAGGATATCATTCCGAAAAAAGACAGTGTAATTGATATGATTCGTATTGCGACATATGTAAATACTATCCCGGCAGCAGTTGAGATGATTAATTACTGTGCTGATATGGGATATGAGACAACAATAAATATTATGGCAGTTTCTACTGCACAGGAAAGTGAGCTTGATCTGGCACTTGATTTGCTTTCAAAGAGCAAGGTAGATGTTATTTACCTTGTTGACAGCTATGGTTCACTTTACCCTGAACAGATAAGAAGATATGCTGATAAGTACATTAAGGTTGCAGAAGCAGCAGGAAAGAAAGTTGGTATTCATGCACATAATAACCAGCAGCTTGCATTTGCAAATACAATTGAAGCATGTGCCTTCGGTGTAAGTTATCTTGATGCGACAATGAGCGGTATGGGAAGAGGGGCAGGAAACTGCTATATGGAACTCCTTCTAGGATTTTTAAGAAATCCTAAGTACAGCCTGAATCCTGTTCTTAAGTTTATTGAAAATAGAATTCTTCCACTGAAAAAATCAGGTGTTGTATGGGGATGTGATGTGCAGTACATGCTTACCGGCCAGCAGAACCAGCATCCAAGAACTGCCATTGCATTTACAGCTGATAAGAGAGAAGACTATTTTACATTTTATCAGTCAGTGCTTGACAGGGAATAATTAAGCTGATAATGTTGTTGACTTTAGTATATTATCGTATTAAAATACGTGTAAGTATTTATGAAAGGAAGTAATAAAGATGGAAAAGAAAAATCTTGACTGGTCAAATCTCGGTTTTGGTTACATGAAGACTGACAAGAGATTTGTTGCAAATTTCAAAGATGGAGCATGGGATGACGGTGTCATTACAGAAGATGATAAGGTCGTGATTAGCGAATGTGCAGGCGTGCTTCAGTATGCACAGACATGTTTTGAAGGAATGAAAGCATATACAACACAAGACGGTCATGTAGTCATTTTCCGTCCTGATATGAATGCTGAGAGAATGGCAAACTCATGCCGCAGACTTGAGATGCCGGTTTATCCTGAAGATAAGTTTGTAGAAGCAGTTGCAAAGACTGTTAAGGCTAACGATGCATGGGTACCTCCATTTGGTTCAGGTGCGTCTCTCTACATTCGTCCATATATGTTTGGTAGTAATCCTGTTATTGGTGTTAAGCCGGCTGATGAATATCAGTTCAGAATTCTTGTTACACCTGTTGGACCTTATTTCAAGGGCGGTGCTAAGCCTCTCACAATCAAAGTTTCTGATTTCGATAGAGCAGCACCTCACGGAACAGGTCATATCAAAGCAGGTCTTAACTATGCAATGAGCCTTCATGCTATTGTTACAGCACATGAAGAAGGTTATGCAGAAAATATGTACCTTGACCCTGCAACAAGAACAAAAGTTGAAGAGACAGGCGGAGCTAACTTTATCTTCGTAACAAAGGATGGCAAGGTTGTAACACCTAAGTCTGACAGTATCCTTCCTTCAATCACACGTCGTTCACTTATTCATGTTGCTAAGGAATACCTTGGACTTGAAGTTGAAGAAAGAGAAGTATTATTCGATGAAGTTAAAGACTTTGCTGAATGTGGTCTTTGCGGTACAGCTGCAGTTATCTCACCTGTAGGCAAGATTGTAAATCATGGCGAAGAAATCTGTTTACCTAGCGGAATGGAGAAGATGGGTCCTACAATCCAGAAGCTCTACGATACTCTTACAGGTATCCAGATGGGTAAGATTGAAGCTCCTAAGGGCTGGATTTACACAGTTGAATAATAGTAGATTTATACAAATATAATATTATATTGACTCAGACGCCGGCTTGTAAGATTAATTCTTTAGCCGGCGTTTATTATGTATGCGGGAAACAGGCTGTAGACTGTGCATACACGGAAAATATTGTTTATATAATTAAGTCATTTTATATGGATTTTTTATGAACAATATGTTATTATTTAATAACAATAAATGAGAAAGAGGCGTTTTAATATGGCAGAATTTGGTACGAATGAGCGGGTTCTGCGTTCGGATGTATCACCTGAAGAATGCAAGAAGATAGAAAAGGTCTTACGGAAGAATAATATTTCCTATTATGAAAAATGGAAAACGCATTCAGGTTTACTGAAGTTCCTGGACAATAGTAAGAACATGAAGTGTGATATATACATACATATGGATTCGTATGACGAAGCAAAAAAGGTATTAGGAGATAATTAATATCTGATTGGTGGCAGCTGTGGCAGTATAGTGCCACAGCTTATTTTATGTACGCACAGGGCGGTTTATGGAAGCCGGCGGGAAGTACTTCTCATAGTTTTTGATAAAGGAGAAAAAAATTGAAGGCGATTTTGAAAAAACTTATTATGGCTGCGGCTCTTGTAGCTGTAATGGCAGGTGTGATTACCGGCTGCGGCAGTAAAAAGAATGACAGCAACGTGGCAAAAAACAGCGGGGATACATTTACGGTAGGTTTTGATGCGGAATTTCCGCCGTATGGATACAAAGATGACAGCGGAGAGTATGTCGGATTTGACCTTGACCTTGCAGCAGAGGTATGTTCAAGAAATGGTTGGACACTTGTAAAGCAGCCTATTGAATGGGAAAGCAAGGATATGGAACTTAATTCAGGTATGATTGACTGTATCTGGAACGGTTTTACAATGGACGGACGTGAAAAGGAATATACGTGGTCAACTGCTTATGTAGACAATTCACAGGTTGTGGTTGTAAAGAAAAATTCAGGAATAACAAAGCTTTCTGATCTTGCAGGTAAAAATGTTATAGTACAGTCTGATTCATCAGCACTTGCAGCATTTACAGGAGAAGATGCCGACGAGGAAAATATCAGGCTTGCAGCAAGTTTTAAGTCGCTTCAGCAGGTTGGAGATTACAACAGTGCATTTCTTAATCTTGATGCCGGTTCTGCAGATGCGGTATGTATGGATATAGGTGTTGCAAAGTATGAAGTTGAGTCGCGTGGTGATACATTTACAATTCTTAACGAGCATGTTTCAAGCGAGGAATATGGTGTTGGCTTTAAGAAGGGCAATACGCAGTTAAGAAATCAGGTTCAGGAAACACTTGAAGAGATGCTTGCTGATGGCTCGTTTGATTCAATTGTTCAGAAATGGGGACTTGAGGAGTCTGCATGTCTTGGACAGCCGGGAACAGATTCTGTTATGAAAGCAGAGGATACTGTTAAAGAAAAAACCGGATTTTTAGACAATATGCTTGATATATTAAGACAGCTTTTATCAGGAATGCTTGCATCACTTGGAATATTTGTGCTTACACTTATATTCTCACTTCCGCTTGGACTTGTTATTACATTTATAAGACGTTCAAAGTTAAAAGTACTTAACTGGATAGCAAGAATATATATTTCAATTATGCGTGGCACGCCGCTTATGCTGCAGCTTCTTGTAGTATTTTTCGGACCGTATTATCTTTTCGGAATGTCACTTTCTAACAGTTACAGGTTTTACGCTGTAATTATAGGATTTTCACTTAATTATGCGGCATATTTTGCAGAGATTTACCGCTCGGGAATAGAAGCGGTTCCAAAAGGCCAGTATGAGGCAGCAGCAGTTCTTGGCTATTCAAGAACACAGACATTTGTACGAATTATTTTTCCGCAGATGGTAAAAATTGTGCTTCCACCGGTTACAAATGAAGTAATTACACTTGTAAAAGATACATCGCTTGCATTTGCACTTGCATACACAGAAATGTTTACACTTGCAAAACAGATTGCGGCAGCACAGACAAGCATTATGCCACTTTTTGTTGCAGGTCTTTTCTATTACATATTTAACTTTGTAGTTGCATATGGCATGGAGAAACTTGAAAACAAAATGAAGTATTAAGATTATTTGTGATTATTTAAGATGTGCATTGTGTAAATGCACAGGAAGGATGAGTATATGAAGCTGCTTGAAATGAAAAATGTGCAGAAAAGCTTTGGCGGGCTTGAAGTGCTTAAAGATATTTCGTTAGATGTTAATAAAGGTGAAGTAGTGGCGATAATCGGACCTTCAGGTTCAGGAAAATCAACATTTTTAAGATGTGCCACACTTCTTGAAACAATGGATAAAGGAACTCTTTGTTATGGGGGAAAATATGCCACAACAAATAAACCTGATGAGAACACTTCATATGTTGGCAAGAAAGAAATGCTTGAAGTGAAGAGCCAGTTTGGTCTTGTGTTTCAGAATTTCAATCTTTTTCCACATTATACAGTATTGAAAAATATTATTGATGCACCTGTACATGTTCAGGGAAAGTCAAAGGAAGAAGCAGAAAAGACAGCAAGAGCACTTCTTAAAAAAGTGGGACTTGAGAGTAAAGAGGACAGTTATCCGAGCCAGTTATCAGGAGGCCAGCAGCAAAGAGTCGCCATTGCAAGGGCACTGGCAATGAATCCGCAGATTCTGTTTTTTGATGAGCCTACATCGGCACTTGACCCGGAAATAACAGCCGGAATTCTTAAAGTATTAAAAGACCTTGCCGCAGAGAAGATGACAATGGTTATAGTTACACATGAAATCGACTTTGCAAGAAAAGTTGCAGACAGGGTAATATTTATGGATGGTGGAGTTATTGTCGAGCAGGGTAGTGCCGAGGAAGTAATCGGTAATCCAAAAAATGAGAGAACAAAAGCATTTTTGTCACATCTTAATGTGTAAATTAAAGAAGAATTGAAAAAGAATGGGACTGTTGTTGTGATTGTTTTAAATCAATCAAAGCAACAGTCCTGTTTTTATCAGTGATTTTTAATCATATATGAGACAGATTTTAAAATCTGTATAGTCATTGTAGGAACAAAAGCAAGAATTATAATTTGAAGCAGCTGCATCTTTGAAAGGGTTACAGCAGAAAACAGTGTTCCCAGAAACGGGATGGCTAATACCATGATGAGCAGGCATACACCGGCACAAAAAGCACTTACGCTGTAAATATTCGAGAAAAGTCCTGCTTTTGAAATTGGTTTGTCAGTGCGGCAGTTAAAACCATGAAAAAGTCTTGCAAGAGTAAGCGTTGCAAATGCCATAGTCATTGCAAGTGCGGGATTGGCTGCTGTTTGTGCACCCTGTGCAAAAACGGAATTGTTGTATCCCAGATAATAAGCTGTCATTACTGCGATTGCAATAAGAAATCCCTGACCGATAATCCTGAAAAGGAATGATTTTGTGAGTATTCCATGTGAAGGATCACGCGGCTTTTCATCAAGCAGTGAGTCGTCAACCGGTTCCATTCCAATTGCGATTGCCGGAAGCGAATCTGTGAGCAGATTAATGAACAGAAGCTGTACAGGAGCAAAAGGAACAGGAAGACCGGCAATTGATGTATACAGTACAGCGAGTATGGCTGCCATGTTTCCTGATAAAAGAAACAGTATTGCATTGCGGATATTGCGGTAAACACATCTGCCGTTTGTCACTGCTTTTATAATAGTTGCAAAATTATCATCAGCAAGAATCATGTCGGATGCATCTTTGGAAACTTCTGTACCTGTAATTCCCATGGCAACACCAACATCAGCCTTTTTAAGTGCCGGTGCGTCATTTACGCCATCGCCGGTCATTGAAACAATACGACCTTTGTTCTGCCATCTTTCAACAATACGAATTTTGTTTTCAGGTGATACACGGGCATAAACACTTATTTTTTCAAGCTTTGAATCAAGTTCTTCATCGCTCATTGAATCAAGCTCGCTTCCTGTTACAGCAATGTCCCCCTGCCTGAATATTCCGATAGCTTCGGCGATTGCAGAGGCAGTTATTTTATGGTCGCCGGTAATCATAACTGGCATTATTCCGGCACGGCGTGCATCTTTTACCGCCTGAACTGCCTCTGGACGTGGCGGGTCAATCATCGATATAAGACCGATAAAAATAAAGTCATTTTCATTCTCAAAATTAAGTGGCTCATGGCATTCTTTGTATGCAAAAGCAAGGACACGCTGGCCTTTTCTTGAGAAAACTTCATTTTGCTGTTTTATAGAATCTATATCGCTGCTATTTATTTTGCGGACGCCATCATTATCACGTATAAAGTTGCAGCGGTCTAACAGTACATCCACTGCACCTTTTGTGAGAACAGTAGGAACATTGTGAATATAGTATTTGGTGCTCATCAGTTTTCTTACAGAGTCAAATGGCAGTTCTTCAATACGCTTCATGTGATTGCGTATGTGATTTTCATTAAATGAGTTGTCAGTACCGTCAAAAGGTACTTTTTTTAACATTTCAAGGAGTGCCGATTCAGTAGGATCTCCAATACATTTGCCATCGGTTATGCATGAATCGTTTGTAAGTATTGCATCATAAAGAAGATACCGGTGAAGCGGCAGGGAAATGTCAAGCTGTTCAGGTGATATTTCTTCGGAGTTGATGTAGATATTCTGCACAGTCATTTTATTCTGTGTAAGTGTGCCTGTTTTATCGGAGCATATTACGGATACACAGCCAAGACTTTCAACAGCTTTTAATTGTTTAATAATTGCATTTTCTTTTGCCATTTTGCGTGTTCCCATAGCCTGGACGATTGTAACGATAGAACTTAATGCTTCAGGAATAGCAGCAACTGCAAGTGCAACAGCGAACATCATTGAATCGAGCATAGGCATTTTACGCACAAGACATAAGGCAAATACCAGTCCACATATAATCATAATCATTATGGCAAGTTTTTTGCTGAAATCATCAAGGCTGACCTGAAGAGGAGTTTTTCTTTCTTTAACTGAATTCATAAGACCTGCGATATTTCCGATTTCAGTATCCATGCCGGTTGATGTAACGATTACTCTGGCTCTTCCGTATGTTACCAGACTGCCAGAATAGACCATGTTTGTGCGGTCGGCAAGAGGCGTGTCATTACCGAGGATATCATTAAATTTGTCAACATTGGCAGATTCACCTGTGAGAGCACTTTCATTTACCTGCAGGGAAAAACTTTCTATGATACGGCAGTCGGCAACGATTAAGTCACCGGCTTCAAGCATTATAATATCGCCGGGAACTATGTCTTTTGAATGAATTTCAATTACACTGCCATCACGTATGACTTTTGCCGAAGGTGATGAGAGCTGTTTCAGGCTTTCAAGTGAACGCTGTGCTTTGACATGCTGGATTGTTCCTAATACCGCATTCATTATGAGAACCAGAAATATTACAATTGTACTTTCAATATTACCTGAAAACATAGAAATAAGTGCTGCGATAAGCAGTATTACTATTAAAAGGTCACAAAACTGGCTGAAAAACACTTTTATAATGCTGTCGGGTTTCTGTTCGTCAAGTACATTTTCTCCTTTTTCAAGCAGGAGCTGTCTGGCACGATTACTGCTAAGTCCGTCCGGACCTGAGCCAAGTTCACTGATAATATCAGCAGATGCAAGGGACCAATAATTTTTTGTTTTCATAAAACTCCTTTCTTTGCGGCTATGGCTGCAAGTTACATTTTTATTACATATCAAAAAAGAGTATAAAAAAAGACTTTTATTGCACAAATACATAGATGTATACAATAGTTATACATCATATATACATATGCAATAAAAGTCTTGTCACCATAAGTGTGCCGACCGGCTGTAAGCAGCGGGATGACGAACGGCACAACATCTATATTAATTAAGATGTGGACTACTCCCTGATATTGATAATAAAATAACAGTCATATTTAATTATATTCGGTTCAAAAAAGATTATTCATGAACCATGTTTTGTAAAATATTATCATTGCAGAAGTAATGTGTCAAGAATAAAATCGTATATTTTTATTTGATATTTCCTTTAAGTTTCCGGTACTCGGTAGGTGAAACACCATTTTTTTGTTTAAATGCATCTCCGTAATAATTACTGTTTTCAAATCCACATTCAAACGCAATTTCTGTAATATTTTTATTAGTCTCAAGCAGCATTTTTTCTGATTTTGTTATACGAAGATTATTGATGTATTCTTTAAAGCCGGTTCCGATTACCGTCTTAAATCGCTTTGAAAAATATGACGGATTCAGGTGAAAACGTTCTGCAATATCTGAGAGTGTGAGCCGGCTCTGAAAATTTTCATTAATATAATCAACGGCAAGCTGCATTGTATTGCTTGAGTTATTAAAATCAATCGTGCGTCCGTCAAGCGGGATACTTCCACGCATGAGACGCAGTATAAATTCTTGAAAATAAACATTTAAAAATGCAGGACTTATATAATCACGTTGCTTATGTTCATTTATCATATTAAGGATAAGTGAATCAAGAAAAGCCGTGTTTTCAGTGCTATTATGAAGAACTGTAAAGAGCCGGCTGTCAAGAGTTTCATTTCCGAACATGGAAATAACAGGCTGTATGTAGTTTGCGGAAAATTCTATGCATAATCTTTTATTTACTTCTGCAAGATATGCTGTTTTGTGAGGGATATCAGGAGGGATAACTGCAATATCGCCTTCGTTCATCAGATATGTCCTGTCCTGTATATAAAATGTGCATTGTCCGGATTGCAGATAAAAAATTTCATACCATGAATGGGAATGAAAGTTATACATTGCAAAATTAGCACTATGTGTCTGTTCTGATATTTCAAATCTGTTTGGTGAAGCCATAAGTCCTCCTTTTATTTTATAAATGTAAATGCGGCTGATGTGCTGAATTTGAAAAATTGCACAGAGTGATCTTAATTGTTTTGTTAAAAATGACCAAATTATATAACAGCTTTTTTTGTTGCTTTGTAATATATTATATTATAAACCTAAAAAAACATGTAATCAATACTAACTTCCTCTAAAAATAGGTAGAACACTTGGTATAAGTGTGATAGCTTTGTCATTACAAAAGCTTTGTAAAAGCTATGTAAAAAAAGGGAAAGCGAGGGCTTTATTAATGAAAATTCGTTCATTAAAAAGAGTTATGGCTGTTGTTCTTACAGCATTGCTTGCTGTGACAGCAATGCCTTCAGGTCTGACAGGGCTTTTAAGTGTAAAGGCTGCAGAACCTGAGATTACAAAGACAACAACTACGTATGACTTCACTAAGTCAGGAAAGTGGAGTAATGTTGCAACTGTAGGAGCAGTTCTTCCTGATAATTATGGAATTATTTTAGGAAAGGCATCAGGATCAGGAGTAAGTAATGATGGAACATTAAGATTCCGTAACGGAAATGTATTATATTTTCCGATTAAGGATGATACAACAAAGGCCACTGTTACAATGATTTGTAATGGTGATAAGCCGGACAGACTTGTAATTTTTGGTGATAATACTAAAGATACTACATATAATGTTGCAATGTCATCAAAGGGTAAAACTGTTACAGTTGACGATATTGACGATTATATCAGAACAGTTGAAGGAAAGAAATATCTCGCATTAGTTTCTAATGGTGATATTAAAGCAAAGACTATTACAATTGATGAATATAATCCGATTAATTCTGTCACAGTAAGCGGTACAGTTGAAGATGCTGCACAAAGAGGAGTTAAGAGCATTAAGTTCAAGAATCTTGATAATGATAAAGCAGCAGTTGTTATTGCTGATATTGATGCTTCAGGAAAGTATACAGCAGTATTAAAAAGAGTAGCCGGTAATACTAATTATATTGCAGTTATTACAAAGGCAGGCTCTAAAGTTGATGATACAAATGATGCTAATAAGTTTACCCTTACAGGTAATTCAGCGACAGCAGAAGTTAATTTTAAAGCTGTTGAAGCACCGGTAGCCACAGTAGCAGGTACATTTACAGGAGTGCCTGATGCTGCATTAAAAGGTGATATTGCTGTAGAATTAGTACCTGATGATACATCACTTGATACAGTAACATTATCACTTACAAAGACAGCTGATGGCAATTATACATATGCACAGGAATATATTGTTCCTGATAAGGATTATGCAGTTGTAATTAAAAATGCAGATGATTATGAAGTTATAGAAAAAATTAATAAGGCAGAAGGCAAATATTCAGATGTTGCAATTAATGCATCAAAGAAGCCGGTTGTTGATGTTAAAGGTTCATTTGTTACTTCTGATAAGAAGAATGCTAATGTGACAAAGATAACATTTAAGAATATGGATACACCTGATTATACATATACTTTTGATGTTTCAGGAAAATCATATAGTGTAAAGCTTCGTGCAGGCGAATATGAGACATCTGTTGAATGTGAAGGATATACGGCATATGACCATGTAAGTGTTGGTAATACAGCAGTGTCTAATGACGTATACCTTAATGCACCTGAAGATACATCAGCAGTTGCTTATGAAGCAGAAGTTAAGGTAGGTGCAGGTCAGAAGTTTGAAAAGATTGCAGATGCAGTTAAGTATATTGCAAGAATGGAAAGAAGTGAGGATGAGAGAGTAACAGTTGTCCTTACTGATGATTTATACAGAGAGCAGGTAATAGTAGATACTCCTAATATAACAATTAAGAGTGCAAAAGAGAGTGGTTCAACAATCACATGGTATTATGGCGTTGGATTCTCTTATTATAGTGCAAAGAAAACAACTGATGGAAAAAATGGTTCATATTATGATGAAGCATGGGCAGTTGATAAATATTATAAGACAGCAGTTGAGCAGAATCCGGGACATTGGGGTTCAACGGTAAATCTTTTTGCAAATGCAAAGGGATTCAAAGCTGAAAATATTACATTTGAAAATTCTCTTAACAGATATCTCACACAGGAAGAACTTGCAGATGGTGCAGATAAGAATGTAACTCCTGCATGTACGGCCAGAACAACAGAAAATATTGATGTTCGTTCTAAAGCAGCTAAAGAGAGAGCAGCAGTTATCTATATTCAGGCTGACGATACAGAATATAAGGATTGTAAGTTCCTTAGCAGTCAGGATACTGTTTATACAGGTGATGCACAGGAAGTTTCATATTTTAAAAACTGTGTAATCGAGGGAACTACTGATTATATCTGTGGTGACGGTAATCCTGTATTTGATGAATGTACATTAAGCATGTACAGCTACAGCGATATGGAAGCAGTAGCAAGTTACATTGTTGCTTCTAAGGCAAAGGGTAAGCATGGATATATATTTAACAATTGTAAGATTGTTACAACATCATCAACTGGTCTCAAAGCTACGTCAAAGAATATTCTTGCACGTGCATGGGGAGCAGGAACAGTTACATGGCTTAACACAGAAGTTGAGTCTGCAAATATGATTGATCCTGTTGCTTACAAAGATATGAATGCAAAAGTAAAAGATGCTCATTATTATGAATATAATACACATACACCTGATGGAACAGCAGTTGATACATCAGCAAGAGCAGAAGGCGTTACAATTCTTACAGCAGAAGACGCTGCAAAAATTGATATTAAGGCATTACATACAGCAGGTGAGTGGATAGTAGACAAGGAAGCAACAGCAGAAGAAGCAGGAAGCAAGCACAAAGAATGTACAGTCTGCGGACATGTAATGGAAGAGGCTGTTATTGATAAGCTTACACCTCCAACACCAGACCCAGAACCAACACCTGATAAGCCAGAAGCAGATGTTGAAGTTAAGGGTGATGCACCAACAATTAAAAATGATGCAGATACTGTAAAGGAAATCGAATCATCAGTTAAGCTTACAGATGAAGAAAAAGAAGCTGTTAAAGCTGGTGCTGATATTAAATTTAAAATTGTTGTAAAAGATGAAGTTAAGGCGGGAGATAAGGAGCTTATAGATACAAAGATATCTTCACTTGTTAATAATGGTGTTGTTGGAAAAGTATTCGATATCACAATTGAAAAACAGGTTGGCAATAATGCAGCAGTTAAGGCTGAATTTAATTCAGAAATAACATTAAAGGTTCAGGTACCGGAAGAACTTATTAACAAAGATGATTCTAAGACAAGAACATACAAAGTTATAAGAGTTCATGATGGTGAAGTTACCGTTATTGATAAAGAGAACTGTGTATTTGATGAAGAGACAGGTTTAATTACATTCAAGACTGATAAGTTCTCAACATATGCAATTGTATATGAAGATGCAGCTAAAACAGTTGTAACACCTGGCAACACAGATAATAATCAGCCGGCAGCACCTGAAACAGAAAAACCAGCTGCAGAAGGTTCATCCCCAAATACAGGTGATATGGGTATGATGGCAGTTGTAATGATGATGTCATTAATGGCAGCAGCAATGCTTGGTGCAGCGTATGTATTATTTGCACAGGCTCGTTCAAGAAAGAGAAGTTAAATTCTTGAAATTGAAAATACGTATTGTGGGTTTGTTTAGAACGTGAAAATTAATAATGATGCACATGCTTAGGGGTAAAGCGTGTGCATCATTTTTTGTGTTTGGGAAGCATTTTTAATATAGAAATAACAAAAAGAAATAGATAATTTGCAAAAGATTTTTGTAAAAGAGTAAAAAAACTGTACTTTAGAGGTTTGAAATAAAAAAATGAGTGGTCTGATATCAGATTATATAGTACAATCTATGCACAATATTTCTTGAAATAATAGTCATACGCATGAAAGTTGTACATTATGTACAATTGAGTGCGTTATTGCAATTTTTTGGGAATGTATAAAAAAGGAGGAAAGAGTTATGAAGTTCAAAAAAGGCAAGAAAGTATTGTCTTTAGTTCTTGCAGCACTCATGGTGCTTTCTGTTATGCCTACAAGCATGCTTATTCAGAAAGCAAACGCCGCAACAGCTTTTGAAGGCGGCAAAGAAGTGGCTGATGGAACATGGAAGGGTTGGACATGGACCGTTTTTGGTAACAGTACAGCCGTTGCAAATAATACAATTAAAGAGAATTCAGATGGCAGTGTTACACTTGAATCATCAGGAAAAAAGGGTAAGATAGCATCTAAGAATGAAGGAATTGATTTCCTTTATTACAAAATTGAAAATGGCAAAGATTTTACTATCACAACAAAGATGACAGTAGATTCATTTGCTGTTACAAATCAGCAGGCTATGGGTCTTATGGCAAGAGCGGCTGTTGGTGAGCATGGAAATTCAAAAGATGTTGACCCATTAAACAGTGCTTTTATAGGTGAAGTTACTAAGACAGATGTATTTGCAGCAAGTTATCGTACATCAAACACAGCTTTTTCAACATATGAAAAGTCAACAGACGCACAGCCTACAGTTGAAGCCGGCAAGACATATGACCTTGCAATCCAGAAAATCGGTGACAGCTTAATCCTTTCAAAGGACGGAGTTGTATGCAAAGAAGGAAAAGCTTCTGAGATATTCACAGGCGACGCAATGTATGTTGGTGTATTTACATCAAGATTGGCTAAGGCAACATTTAAGGATACAACACTTACAGTTACAGATACTAATTCAGATGTAGTTGTAAAAGATGTTACTAAGCCTTCAAAACAGGAGTATATTCAGGGAAATACATACAATGATATTGACCTTGCAGGATTTTCGGCAAATGTAACACTCGGTGGTGTTGAAAAGACAATCACAGCAAAAGACTGCCGTATAGAAGTACCTGATTTTTCAGAGATAACAGATAGCGGTAAGATTGTACTTGATTACTTTGGTACAAAGATTGAAATTCCTGTAAAAGTAATAAAAGAAGTAGTTACAGATATTAAAGTTGATTACAATCCAATCAAGACAGATTATCTCTTAGATGAGAGTATTGACCTTACAGGTCTTGAAGGAAATGTTGTATATAACAGTGGTGTGACTAAGAAATTACAGGATCTGATTGCCGCAGGTGATGCAGATACAACTGTTTCTTATGATTTTTCTAAGGCAGGCAAGACACAGGTAACAATCACACATACACATGGTGATGTTACAAAAGAATATAAATTTGATGTAAATGTTTCTGATGCAAAGGTTACTAAGATTGAACTTGCTGGTCCAAACAGAACAACATTTTATAAAGATGTTGTTTATGATGTTGATGCTTACAGAGACGGTGTTTTGGTAACAGCAGAATATTCTGACGGTTCATCAAAAGTATTGTCAGCAGGATTTGCTGTTGAGGCAAAGGGTGATGCTCTTGATACAACAAAGACAGGTAAGTATACATATGTAGTTACATATGGTGGAAAGACAGCCGAGTATACTCTTGAAGTTATAGAGAGAACAGTTCAGTCACTTGAAGTTACAAAGATTCCTGATAAGACAACATATTTAAAGGGTGAGGATTTCTCAGCTGACGGTCTTCAGGTATATGCTGTATATGACAGCGAAGAAAAAGTTAAAGTTGAATCACCTAAGGTAGATTCATCAGCATTTAACAAAGACGAAGCAGGCGAATATAAGATTGTTGTAAGTGCTGAAGTTGATGGCAAAGCACTTTCTACAGAATTTACAGTAGCTGTAAGAGATAAGATTGATTACAAATATAATGACCTTGAGTGGAATGCAGTAACATTCGGACAGTCTACAGCAAATGCAGAAAAAGCAACTGTAACGGACAATGAAGATGGTTCAAAGACAATTACTGTAGAAGCTAAAGAGGGCGTAGGTAAGTGTACCGATGATGGACAGGATGGTATATCATATTATTATACAGTACTTGACCCTACAAAAGATAATTTTGAAATTACAGCAAAGATAAAAGTTGATTACTTTATAACAAAGAAATCAGCTGATAATCAGGAAGGTTTCGGTATTATGGTAAGAGATTCTATCGGACCTGACGGAGATGCATCAATTTACTGTTCTAATGCAATGTCGGTCGGCGGATATTATGGTGCGTTTAATGTATTCGGAAGATACGGCGTTGCTTCAGCAGACGATGCAAGCGGAAAAGTAAATTATACACTTGTAAATAAGGGTAAATCTGAGAAAGTAACAGAAGATGCTCCTAAGACATTTACACTTACACTTAAAAAAGATAATACAGGCGTATATGCTACAATGTTAGATGAAGCCGGAAATGCAGTAAACAAAATTGACGGAAGTAAGACATGGTATCTTCCTGCTGACACATTTGAAAAGATTGAAGGCAATAAGATGTACTTAGGTTTTATGGCATCCCGTGGAGCTAAGATTGAAGTTAATTCAAATGATATTGATGTTAAGATTACATCAAGTGCGGCTGATGCACCACAGACATTTGCACCTGTAAATGCAACAAAACCTACTGTAACACAGGCTTCATTAAGAGAGACAGCAGATGAAGATTATGAATACAAAGTGACAGTTAATACAAAGGGTCTTCTTACTGTAAAGCAGGATGGAAAGACACTTGCAAGCCAGCAGGTAGTTGAAGCTGGTACATATTCATATCCTACAAAACTTACAGTAGGCAATAACAAGTTCCAGATTCAGTTTGAGCCTGATGCAACACAGAATATTAATCCTAAGGATACTATTACACAGAACAATACAGTAGTAAGAAAAATATATGCAACAGTAGAAACACCGATTTATGTCTCTGCTGACGGCAGCAAGTCAGGTAATGGTACAGTCGAGAATCCACTTGATATTCAGACAGCTCTTACATTCTGTCAGGCAGGTCAGGCTATATATGTAAAGGGTGGCACATATAACCTTTCATCATCTGTAGCTATTAAGAAATATAACAATGGTACAGCTAAAGATATGAAGATGCTTGTGGCTGACCCTGATAATACAGAAGATGTAGTATTTGATTTTGCAGGTAATGATGGCAAAGCTACAGGAAATACATTTGATGTTTCTGGTGATTACTGGTATGTTGAGGGAATTAAATTCCTTAACGGCGGCGGCGTAAGAGTCGGTGGTAATCATAATATATTAAAGAACTGTGATTTTGCAGGACATACTAATTCAGGTCTTTCAATTTCAAGAACTGATGGTGCTACAGAACAGAAAGATTGGCCTTCATACAACCAGATTATAAGCTGTAATGCTTACAACAACAGAGATAAGTCAGACAATAATGCCGATGGATTTGCTGCAAAGCTTACATGTGGTGTTGGTAACGTATTCAAGTATTGCGTAGCTGCATATAATGCAGATGATGGTTGGGATTTATTCTCAAAGAGCGGTACAGGTGCAATCGGTGAAGTAGAAATCTACGATTCAGTATGTTACGCTAATGGTTATGTAATTGAAGACGGCAAGCTCGTTAAGACAAAGGGTGACGGTAACGGCTTCAAGATGGGCGGCAGCGGTATCGCAGTAAATCATAAGGTTTACAACAGCTACTCATTCGGTAATGCAGCTAACGGTTTCACAAACAACAGTGACCCAATGGGCGAGTACATTAACTGTACAGGTTACAACAACGGAGGTTCAAACCTTGAACTTCACACATATACAGGTGCAACTGCACAGTTTGTAGTTGAAAACTTCAAGTCATTTGCAGATAACTCATGGGAAAATGAGGAGACACTTGCAGCTCTTACATCAACAGAAAAAGATGCAGAAGCTGATATTATGAATATGATTAAGTC